>ERZ506769.162-NODE-162-length-69641-cov-8.980355_pt1 | contig 69641 bp, 71 predicted proteins | sample MGYA00513039_ERZ506769 | MGnify/ENA metagenome assembly ERZ506769 | reverse complement strand
GTTATATCCGTACTGTTTTGGGGAGCGGATACAAATTTGAAGTTCCGCAGGGTATGGCAGAATAGAACAATCAAATATATATTAGCTGCGCACATTATGAAGCAGCCAAAAGCGGGAAACCTTTATGATGGGTCTCCTGCTTTTTGTTTTTAGAAAATAGTGTGTGATTGTTGAGAATAGGCGTCATATAGGCGTAAAGGATATGTATAAAGCAAAAAGGAGGCATTACATATGCTTATTGGCGTTGATCATGGCAACAAACAAATTAAAACGGTTCATTGCAACCCCTTTGTGTCCGGTCTGAAGCAGAGTGTCACCCGTCCCTTTGGACAGAATGTGCTGAGGTATCAGAATACCTACTATACGCTGTCTACTGAGCGGATTCCTTATCGGAAAGATAAAACGGAGGATGATCGCTTCTTTATCCTGACCCTATTTGCTCTGGCTGGAGAGATTGAAGCGAGGGGGGCATATTCCTCGGAGGTTCAGCGTATCCAACTGGCAGTTGGACTGCCGCCGGCACACTTTGGCGCCCAGGTGGAACGGTTCACACAATACTTCAGACAGCGAGGAGTGATAGAGTTTGAGATGCAGGGGAAGCCGTATTCCATCTATATTGAAGATGCGGCCTGCTTCCCCCAGGCTTACGCAGCAGCAGCCACCATGCTTCACACGCTCGTGGAGGAACCCAAAGCGGTGATTCTGGATATTGGCGGGTTTACGGCTGACTATCTGCTGATGAAAAATGGAGAGATTGACCTTACCTCCTGTGATTCGTTAGAAAATGGTGTAATTCTGTTGTACAATAAGGTGCGTTCAAAGGTGAATTCGGAGCTGGACCTGCTGTTGGATGAAGGAGATGTGGACGCTATCCTGATGGGAAAAAAGACTCAATATCCGGATGCAGCCATACGGCTGACAGAACAGATGGCGCAGGAATTTATCAATGACCTGTTCAGCACGTTGCGGGAGCGAATGTTGGACTTGCAATATTGCAAGGTAGTATTTGTAGGCGGTGGCGCCATTCTTTTGAAGCGGCAGATCGAAACTTCGGGCAAGGTGGGAACACCATTCTTCGTACCGAAAATCAATGCAAATGCGGATGGCTATGAGTATCTGTACCGGATTGAAACAGCAGGCAGGTGATGGTATGGGCGAGAAAAAAGAACGAGGACGGTTTACGCTGCGCTTTAATGAGGGCGATCCCATACACGAGACTGCCATTGGATTACTGGAGTTACAGAGTCCCCGCACAAAAGCGCAATATGTGGCAAATGCAGTGGTCTACTATAATGAGCACTTTGGGCAGGAGCCGCAGCCACTAAATGCTTCTATTATCAGCAAAGAAGCGGTAGTGGCTATCGTCAAAGAGATTTTGCGGCAGGAAGGTATGGGACAGGAAAAAGCAAAAGAGCAGGCGATCACAGCCAGATTGGTTGAGGGGCCCGTAGCGCCTGTGATGCCTTCAACTGCACAGGAAGTGGACGATGATTCGGAAATGGACGATAGGACACGCAGACTGATTGCTGGTGCCTTGTCTGCATTCCGCAGCCGGGGATAATCAAAAGAGGCATGGGAGCCAGCGATGCTCCTATGCCTCTTCCTGTATGGCCGCGATAAAACTGTCTAAAATATCTTCAAAATGCCTGTATTGTTTGGGTGTTAGTGTGGAAATCTTCTCCATAAGAAGGGAGGAATCTGTTTCTGTGATGACGCCTCGCAACAAATACTCGGTGCTGATGTGAAGTGCATCACAGACTTTGAGGATCGTCTCAGGCCGCATAGCCTTTTGACCCAATTCTGCGGTGGAGATGGTCTGTGGTGTGACATGAGCCAGCTCTGCCAGAGTTTCTTGGGTCATATTTAGTTGTTTCCTCCGGTCGAAGATCCGTTTACCCATATCTTTCAGTAGATTTTCCATGCGTCACCTCCATGCTATAGTTACATTTTATCCGCTATGACATGGATTATTAAGCGGTCATGGTTGATTTATCTCGTCCATGGCAAGTATAATATGCAGAGGAGTACGCCAGGAAAGGAGAATTATATGAACAGTTTTTCGTGTGTGATTACAGGTCACAGACCGACCAGATTTAAGTTCAAATATAATGAAAAGGATAAACGCTGCCAACGGATTAAAAAGTGTCTGCAGGAGCAACTCATACGACTCTATCATCAGGGAGTACGATGCTTTTGGGTTGGAGGAGCAATGGGCGTTGATATGTGGGCAGCGGAGCTCCTGCTACGTATGAAAGAGCAGCAAGCGTATCAAGATGTGGAATTGTGTCTGGCTCTCCCTTTTGAGGGTTACAATGCAGACTGGGATGACTGGCACCGAAAGAGGATGGATTTTATTTGCAGATATGCTGAGAAGGTCTTAGTGCTGGGCGAAATGCCCTCAAGCGAAAGCTATAAGAAACGCAATTACTATATGGTGGAGCAGGCCGGGCATATGATAGCTGTCTATGATAATGCACACAATATGCGGTCCGGAACCCAGCAGACGGTCAACTATGCCAAGAAGAAAGGACTCCAGATCATTTATATCCATCCAGATACAGCCCAGGTAACAGAGGAAGATATAACTAAAAAATAAAGGAAGGGCTCTAAAGCGGGACACTGAGAGAGGTTGAAAAGCAGTGTGTCCGTTTTAGAGCCTGTTTTGTCATATAATGTCGAATGATTTTCTTTTTACTCGAAAGCGACTCCAATGCTACTCCAAAAGTTTCCGAAAACTGTCAGTTACACTGTAATTATGGCAGTGATCCCAAAACCAATGAAAACTCGATAAGTGGAGGTGGGGGGATGAGATCAGTACAGTACCCAATGAAAATCGGAAGAAGAGGGTGGTCTTTATCCTGACAATAAGGATGAAGGCCGCCTTTTGTTTTAATTTCATAGATTCATAGAATAGTTGGAATAGCATTTGAAAAAGGTATTATTTCACAATTTAACAATTATCAGCAGGGCGGCAGCGTTGCGCTGCCATATCGCGAAAGAAAGGGGATGATGCAGGCCGCCTGTGTGCCGTCCGCATAACTGCGGACAGGGAGTAACGATGTTATGGAAAAAGGATTCCACAACATCGAGCAGTTCATTGCTTTCATAACTCCAGGACACACGGCTTTTCATGAACGGCTCTCAATAGGGGTATATCGTCGAGGCAGGACGAGAGAGTTTTCTCCACATAAGGAAAAACCTCCACCTGCTCGGATGGTATCTATTGAACTGCTCGATGCAGCAATTCAGGGAACAGCTGGTTTTGCCCATTGGTACAAAGCTGGCTGTTTTTGTTTATCACAGCCAGGTTTTGTCCGGTGCAGGTCACCGCCAGAAGCTCAGGAAATTCATAGAAAATCTTGAGACTTTTGGAGGTAAAGCCATGTGGCAACGGAACAATGGACAGGCAGAAGATGACCTGCAATTCAGGTTTACAGCATATTTAGTTTCGGCGGTCAAGCGCCGCAGAAAAGATTATTTGATCCAGCTTTATAAGCGCAGCAGTATAGAGAGTACTGTGGAAGTGGTCTATGAGTCCGAACCAAGCTCAGAGGAAGTGGTTTTAGACAAATTGCCGCTTATGGATGTCATTGAAAATGGAGCGCTTCTGGAGGCACTTCAGAAACTCAATGAACGGGAGCGCCAGATCTTTCTGGCTCGAACGCTGGAGGAAGAAGATTTTGAAACTCTGGGAGTAAAGTTTGAACTGTCCTACAAAGGGGCAGCTGCGCTTTACTATAGGACGATTCAGAAAATCAGAAAGAGCATTGAAGGAGGTGACAAGAGATGAATTTTGAATGTCTGCTTCTCAGCGCCAAGGCGGGAAACGAGGATGCCATTACGACGATTTTGCAGATGTATCGACCATTGCTGCTCAAGTATGCCATTATTGATGGTGTGCTGGATGAGGATTTGTACCAGGAATTGAGCATTATTTTGTTGAAGGCGATTAAGTTGTTTAAGATTTAAGTCAATGAGAAAGGCTCCGAGATCATTATGGCCTCGGAGCCTTTCTTGCTGACTTAAAATGGAGAACTGTTAAATTTATATCCGCTGCCCAGTACAGTCCGGATATAACCGCCCTTCGGCGTATCCGGTGTCAACTTGCGACGGATCTGACCGATTACACTGGCAACAGCGGTACCGCAGTGTTCACCGTCCGCAGCCCACACAGCCTCATAGATTTGGCTGGCAGAAAAGACCCAGCCAGGATGGCGAGCCAGATAAGCAAGGACAGCAAACTCATGATGAGTTAGTGTAACAAGTTGACCTCTGCAGAATACTGCCTGCTCCTTCAGGCGAATCTCAAGCTCCGGAAAGGGGAGAGTGTCATCCGAGAGTGGGAGAGCAATATGGTCAAGCTCTGGTTCGTCTGCAAGGGCTTCCATAATTTTATTGAGTATGTGTTCTTCATGGTCTGCAACGGATAATATTAAAAATTTGCCCATATTGTTCACATCCTTTCTTCTCTCTATATGAATAAGCAGTGGTCTTGTTTTTGGTGAAACCTAAATGAACTGGGGGATAGTATCAGAGCCGTTTCTGTTTATAAAAGGTTGCTGAACACGAAGACTTCAAAATTTTGAGAATGGCGCTATTTGCTCTTGTGTTTACCACCTTACTCGGAATTGAATTTATAACCATAGCCAATTACTGTTTTTATATACTCGTGTCCCATGCAATATGGCTTTAGCCTTTTTCGTATTTGAAAAATCGTGTTTTCCACTGCATGCAAATGGTTATTTGTGGGTTCATGCCAAATCTGTTCATAAATCTGTTCTTTTGTGAATGCGGTTTGAGGAGATTGCAGTAACAGATAAAGGACTTCAAATTCGTTTGTTGATAAATAAACTTCCTGCTGTTCTAATATTACACAATGCCGGTTAACATCAATGTGTAAGGTGTGATTTGTTTGCTTTAATCCCCAAAATTCTTGTGCCATTGTCCGGTCATTCGCAATTTGTTCAAGCAGCAAGGATAATTCATTGAATTTTCTGACTTCCCTCAATTTCTTATATAGGTTGACAGTTATCGTACACCCATATATATCCTTATCAAAATCAAAAATATATGTTTCGATTGAAACAAAGCTATCATTATCAAGTGTAGGGCGCGTCCCAATGTGGGTAACACCGTAATATCTCTTATCGCTTAAAAGAATATCTGCCACATATACTCCTGTCTTTGGCAAAAAATCTTTTTTTTCGATTGCTATGTTCGCGGTAGGTGTCCCCACATGCTTTCCAATACCTCGGCCATGTATAACGGTTCCTGTTAGTGTGTAAATAGGCTCATTTAGTTTTTCTTTCATTTCGATCCTCATATAATCCCATTCATTGACAGGATAATCAAAACACAAGTTACAATAATAAAACTTGCCAATATAAGCAGACCAGTATGCTTTTGTCTTGCTTCATTTTCCGAAGCAGCAACATATCCGCTTTTTCTCAAAGCGGTAACTATGGGCTTATACAGTAAAAAGGTAATGGATGCATTTAACCCACCTTTCAACAAGTTAAATGGAAGAAAGGCAGGAAGTAACAATTCTACAACTGCTTCTCTTGGATACCCCATATAAAGCGGCGTTACCAAATAGTTCCACAACAGCATAACAACAACCGTTATGAGCCATCCCGATGCCAGACCAATCACTGCACCAGATAAAGTGTGCTTTTTTTTGTAAATGACAGACGCCGTACACGCAAAAGATAGTGTTTGTACGATATTCATGATACAACCTAATATTCCGGTATCGCTTACTGTAATCATTTCAAGGGTTGCCACAATGACAGATACGATACAAGAAGTCATCGGTCCCCAAATAAAGCCGCCCAAAGTTACAATAACATCGGATGGGTCATACTTTAAGAATAGAATAATCGGAATCCTGCCGACAACCATGGTGACATAAGTGATCGCACATAGCATCCCAATAGTGGTGACTCTTTTTGTTTTACTGTTCATAATTGCTTTCCTCCGTGGCAAAAAATTAACACCCAAAAGAAAAGGTCTTTCGGGTGTTAACATTATAATTAGGCCACAGAAAAGAAAGTAAGCCCCTTAAAATCTGCGGAAATCTAACCATATCTTCTTTCATCCAGACTATACTGTTGGTTTTGGAATTACACCAAATCGTGCGTTTTACGCTCGCGGACTTTACCGCCAATCGGGAATTTCACCCTGCCCCGAAGACACTTTTATTCAGTTGTTTCCCCGCAATTATAACATCAACTATTTTTAGAAGCAATGAGCTGAAGATAGTTCGGAAGTATTTCGGAAATCGAGTCATACTCGGTTACAGTTTTTCATACGAAACTAAGTCAGTGAGTGGAATCCTCATGTGTTCATGTCTTTCTGTATCTGATGGCGCTTCATTTCCATAACCGATTACCAAAATATTGATTGGCTCTAAATTATCGGGTAAATCAAATTCTTTCCGGATAACATCAGGCTGAAAGTAACATACCCATACGGTACCTAAACCTAATTCTGTTGCCTCCAACATCATATGGTCTGTTAGGATAGCTGCGTCAATGTCTCCGGTTTGCTTTTGGTCAAAGGGGCGAACCCATGCTTTGTTATGATCTGCACATACAATAATTGCAAGAGGAGCATTATAAATATTTGCCCCTTTGCTGATTTTTTCCAGTCCCTCTTTGCTTTCTACTGCAATTAAGTGAACCGGCTGTAGGTTTGCTGCTGTTGGTGCAACATGAGCAGCCTGCAAAATTTTATCAAGCTTCTCTTTCTCCACTTTTTTGCCACTGTAATTGCGTACAGAATACCGTTTTTTTGCAATCTCAATAAAATTCATCATGGTCAATCCTTTCTTGGTGCTGTATAATTTAATTGACATGTTCAATCGTCGTACTAATTTTAACATGGTGCAGTAGAATAACAAGATTGCACTTTTCAGGTAGATACTTCCCTCAAAGAAAGTACCCAAAAAGGAGTGAATATATAAAAATGAATTATCAAAAAGATCAATTTAGTTGTCCAGTGGAAGCCACACTTTTTCTGATTGGAGGAAAATATAAACCTCTCATTCTTTGGCATTTGATAGAAAAACCTTTGCACTACATGGAATTACAACGCTTAATTCCAAAAGCCACACCTAAAATGCTTTCACAACAACTTCGCGATTTGGAAGAATGCGGCATGATTCACAGAGAAGTAATTCCAGAAAAACCACCTAAAACCTTGTATTCACTTACCGCCTTTGGAAAAAGTATCATTCCGGTATTAGATTCTATGTGTAACTGGGGAATACACTTTCTTGAAGGATTGGATATTACACCGCCTTGTGGTTCAAAACTGTAAATAGTCTATTTGGGGAAGAGTAGACTGCCGTTTGTCGAATTTATATATGTTTTTTTCAAGTAACACAGGAAGCAATACTTGCAGCCTTATTTTATATAAAACGAAGCGCCGGACAGAGCCAAGCGGCATATGTCCGGCGTTTCCTATATCACGGATTCAAATTTATATCCACTGCCCGGTACGGTGCGGATATAGCCACCCTTTGGTGTATCTGGCGTCAACTTGCGCCGGATTTGACCGATGACACTGGCAACGGCGGTGCCGCAGTGTTCACCGTCTCTATCCCATACGGCCTCATAAATCTGGCTGGCTGAGAATACCCAGCCGGGATGACGAGCCAGATATGTAAGGACAGCAAACTCATGGTGAGTCAGAGTAACAAGTTGACCTCTGCAGGATACTGTCTGCTCCTTTAGCCGAATTTCCAGATTTTTAAAAGAAAGAATGTTGCAAGGGAGAGGAGGCGCAATATGGTTAAGCTTCGGCTCGTTTGCGATAGTTTCCATAATTTTATTGAGTATATGTTCTTCGTGGTCAGTGACGGATAATATTAAAAATTTGCCCATATTGTTCGCCTCCTTTGCTTGGGGTAAATGCGGAAAACTGTTGTGCCAGTGGCCGCCAACTGTACCAGAATCAGCACAGCAAATAGACAAAAGCTCCTTTATCCACCTGCTTTCACTGATAAGGTCATTCTAAAACCTAAATGTCCACAAAATATTAGAAAGTTCGGACAGTTCAAAAAATAGTGTTCTACTCAACCGTTTCAATGGAATCTACAATACTCATTTTTGAAATTTTCCGCAGAGGAATTGCTGTTGCCAGCAAGCAAGCTCCTACTGCCAAGAGGGTTGCTTCAAGAATGGGCATGACAGGGATTGCAACAAGCTGGATGGTGTCGCTCGTGGCCGCCTCAATGAAGATCGTACAAACATATCCCAGCACGCTTCCAATCACAGAGGCAATGATTCCGTAATATGCACCTTCCCAAAGGAAAGTTTTATAAAGGCTATCGGCACTCATTCCAATGGCCCGCTGCATACCGATTTCTGTTACTCTGGTGTGAATATTTGTGTAAACGGTATTGATGATATTAAGAATACCAATCAGGCCAACGAAAAGAATCAGCCCCCATGCCAGCATTTGAATTTGTGCAAAGCTCTCTTTTAGTTGCTGGTCGGTTTCTTCATATGACAAGAATGTTGTCCCCGGTATTCTGTTACAAAACGCCTCGATAAATGTATCAAAGTTTTCCCTGTCAGCACCCTCGTTCAGTGTAGGCAAAAACTCTGAATAGGTATCTTTTCCCGTCAGGCGTTCATAGATAGCATCATCAACGATCACTTGAACACCATTTGTGAAACCGCCATTTCCAATACCAAGATAACCGTCATAGCCATCCAAGGTTTTCAAAACATTCAGCTCCATTCCCGCAACACAGATGTTTTCTCCGGCCTCTATATTTGTAAATTCAAGAACATCTTCGCCGTAGCTCATGGGAATAGGATTCCTTACTATACAGGCGTTCCCTGATTTCAGTTGTCCAAGCTGTTCTTCTGGTAATTGATCCCCCATAAAATAATCCCAATATTCATCGTTCAATCCGACAACCTGAAAAGTTTCGCCGGGTTTCAGTTGAAATTCAAGACTGATTTCATCGAGCAGCCCATTTTCATTTTGTTCGTAAAGCGAAAATTGTATGGCGGCTACACTTTGCACAGCTTCATTTTTCCGCAAAGTGTTCAGATCATCTGTGGTAAATCCAATACTTTCATTTGTGATCTGATAATCTCCTACATGATTATCTTGCAGGGCGCTTGCAGCGTTCAGGAGAGAGGAAAACCCTTGCAGGGCAATAAAAACCGTGATACTCATAACAAGGGACAAAATTGTAATTGCAGTACGGCCTTTATTTCTCTTTAAGTTCAGGCGGGCATAATATGCTTCAAAATTATGGATTTTCTTTGTTTTACGCTTTCTGCGCCGAATTTTTAGATTTGTTCCAGACATCGCCATAATGGGAGATACCCTTGCGGCTGATCTGGCTGCTGGTAATGCTGCAAACAACGCAAACGCCAAAGTGATTGCTCCGCTTAAAACCAGTAAGGTTCCATTCAAAGAACTGTTCTCTGCTATTAGAGTTTTCAATTCAGAAGCATCCTGAACCAAGAACAATTCAGGGGAAACCAAGCCGGTAGCTGCCTCTAAAATTCCTCTGGCACTCAGGAAGCCAAGAAGCATACCAATAGGAATCCCCATCAGGCACAATAGGATTACTTCAATTACAATGATCTGATAAAGCTGTCCTTTTTCGCCTCCAATAGCCCGAAGTGTTCCATATCCCTTTATCCGTTTTGATACAGATATTTTCAGAATGTTGTAAATCACAAGACCAGCAGCCAGCAAAATCAAAGTACCCACTAATATCCCTGCGACTGTCATAAAAGAGAATCCCTTATCATTAGCACCCTCGGAATTTGCAGTATAGGAAATTCCCAAGGCGTTCAAATATACAATATTATAGCTGGTATCAAGTTCATGGATATTAAATTCCTTATTGATGTCATCGACAACTGCTTGAAAATTCTTTTTATCGGCAGTCCGAATATCCACATTGTAATAAATATAAGATTCCGTTAAAAGTTGTTCAGCAGTTCCTTCCCCTACAACTCCCGTAACAGTGCCGCTTGTATATCCCAAGTAGTTATTTTTCAATATCCCTGTAAGAACAAATTCTGCTGTATAGGAATAGCTGTCCGCAATGTTGTGGCGAAGATTTTTTTGCAGTGAAAGTGTAATCTTATCTCCAATACCGCCCTCAAAGCCAAGATATTTCAGAATATCTTCCGAAAGAGCTATTTCCATCGGGGCTTCCGGCAGACGACCTTCTTCTACACTGGTACTGGATGGATAGATAGCGGCAGTATCATCCCAATATTCCATCAAACCAAGGGTAAGAGATGGGGAGAGTTCTAAACTTCCCATATAAATAGATTTCCCTACATAGGAAAGGCGCTCATCCTGTTCCAGTGCGTGAAGCTGATCTGCATTCATCTGCAAAAAAGTGGCATATCGGTTTCCTCCGATAGCGATGGCTTGCTGTTCCCGCATTGCACTAAGTACGCCAATGGATTGTCCTACAATGGTTGTCATCATAGTAGACAGCACAACGGCAATCAAAATAAGAATAGAAGTGACTTTTTGGGACAGCAGTTCTTTTAATGCTAATGTACGATAAGATTTCATTTCGCTGTCACCTCCGCAAGCACACCATCTACGATCTGAAACTGGCGGTCTGCCATTCGCGCAATACGGCTGTCATGGGTAATGACAACGAGAGCTTTACCCATCTTTTTCCATACATTTTGAAGCAGTTCCATGACTTCGCCGCCGCTTTTGCTGTCCAGATTTCCCGTAGGCTCATCAGCAAAAATCACATCTGGTTTTGCAATCAAAGCGCGGGCAATGGCTACACGCTGCTGCTGGCCGCCGGATAACTCATGGGGCAGATGTTCCAAGCGCCCCTGAATGCCAAGCAGTTCTGTAAGCTGCTTCAGGTATGCTTCATCCGGTTTTTGTTTATCCAGCAAAAGAGGCATGATAATATTTTCTTTCGCCGTCAGAACCGGAAGCAGATTAAATTGTTGAAAAATAAATCCGATCCGTTTCCAGCGGAATGCCGACAACTCCTTATCGCTGTAACTGTAAATATCTTTACCATCGTAGGTCAGCGAACCGGAAGATGGCTTATCCAAGCCGGAAAGCAAATGAAGCAGGGTACTTTTTCCGCTTCCAGATGGTCCCATAATAGAAATAAAATCGCTGGATACAATTTCGAGATTCGCATGATCCAAAGCCACCACTCGGTTTTCACCATCACCATAAATCTTTGATAAATTCTTTGCCTCAATATTCATAAAAAACACTCTCCTTATTTGTGGTATAAGGAGAGTGTAAATGATAAATCTCAAAAATTGCTCAAGGATTACACGAAATGAAAAATGGCAGTTGCGGATGCACCGCCCCCGGCCTGATTTCCCAAAATCAATCGTCCACCATGTTTTTCACATAAAATTCTGCTGCTGTAAAGTCCCATTCCGAAATGTGAGGAATTGCTACTTGTCGTTTCAAAGGGATTTGGCCCATTCTGCACGAGAGACAGCGGATACCCCGCACCGTCATCCTCTACTTTCAAGACCAAAGAATCATTTTGCAGCGTTATTTGAATAGAGATTGCTTTTTCTGCAAATCGCGCCGCATTTCCAATCAGATTTTCTGCTACGGTAAGAAATAGCCCGTGATCTATACAAACTGTTCCACCTGATGGTACTAAAACAGAAACTTTTTTGGATAGTGCTAACATTCGTGCTGTTTCCTGCAATTCACTCTGTAAAACTGATAGTCTGATTTCTTTTGGCTTAACAGAGAGTTGTTCCAATTTTTGAACACTGCTCATAGCTTCTACATACTGCTCGATCCGTAAAGTGTAACTTTCCAGCCGGTCTATGGTCTGTTCATCCTGAATACCTTGCCGCAAAAGTTTTACACTTCCTTTTAAGACCGTAATCGGGTTACGCAGATCATGGGAAAATGCGGCATTGAGCCGTTTGCGTTCCTCGGCCTGTTGCCACAACAGCCGATTCGATTTCAAAAGTTCACTCCGCATTTCTTCAAAGGCAGCACATAGCTGTCCCATTTCATCATTAGACAAAATCGGCAGCGAAAAATCCAGATCATTATTCTGAATCCGCATAATGCCATTTTGCAGGCAGGAAATAGGCTGCTTCAATTTGAGATAATAAAAAAGAAAGACTGAAACAATCAATCCACCTACCGGGAAAAGAATACAGGAAAGCGTCTGCACAATATTTAGGATAGCCAAAATGCGCTGTTGTGACGCCGTAGGAGATGGCAGGGGTACGATTGAACCATCCGATAGGATTTCTACACCGCCTAAAGGATAATAGTTTTCAATGCCACGGCAAAGAAAGATAACCGCACCAAGCAGGAGAAATGCCACCGCTAAACAGGAGAGGGATAATAACAGGAAAGATTTCTTTAGTCCCATATTTTTTAGGCGTTCCACCGATACCCACACCCCCAAACTGTTTCAATGTAATTGTGCAATGTATGTGCTGCAAATTTAGCGCGTATTTTCCGGATATGCTCCATAATTGTATCGCTGTTTCCGTCCCCATCTAATCCCCACACACGCTCATAAATCCGCTCACGATCAAAAACCTGTCCTGCATTGAGGGATAAAAGTTCTACAATCTCAAACTCCCTCTTAGATAGCGGGATGTTCTGATTATTGATTGTAACTGTTCGGGCGGAATAGTCCAGTATCAATTCACCAAAGAAGCGTACTGCCGAATTATTTTGGCGTCGCTGCTCACGGCGCAAATGTGCAGCAATACGCGCCCCCAATTCATCCAAATCAAAGGGCTTGACGATATAATCATCCGCCCCGGCCTGAAATCCAATAATCTTATCGCTGGATTCAATACGAGCAGTCAAAAAAAGAATGGGACAGGCTATGTGTTCCCGTATCTTCTGGCATACAGTCAGGCCATCCATTCCAGGCATATTGATGTCTAATAAAATTAAATCTGGTTTGTAGGCTACTTTTTTGAGTGCTTCTTGGCCGCTATAAGCGGTCAGAATATCATATCGTGTTTGAAAATAACTCTGTATCATATCAACAATACCGCGTTCATCATCAACGATCAGTAATTTAGGATTCAAAATCATGCACCTCCATTCTTTATATGATATATGGTAAATCTCAAAAATCCCTCAACTTCCTTTGCTTTTGCGGATATTATAACAGGCAAATGTCTGCGAAATATTACAACGGACAGATTTTGAAAAATATATTTCTTTATAATTATATAGCAGGTTGACTTTTGCAACAAGATTTTATAAGTGTACATAAAAATAAATAACTATTTCATAGAGAAAAATGCACCGAATACAGAGTCGATAGGCATACTGTATCCGGTGCGTTGCAGACTTTTTAACCTTTCAGATAGTAATGTACATACACATTATAATCTCGACGCCTGGTAATCAGCCGCAGCCAGATATAAAAGTGAGCAGTTTCCGAATACAAATTGAATTCGGTGGGCTCGCTGGTGGGCTGGGCGTACCCTCGGCAGAACCGTGTCAGGGTGTCCAAATTCCGAAACTCCGGCAGTTGGAATAGCGCATCCTGGAAAGCATCAATTTCACGGGCAACTTCCAGAACAGGCGTATCCTTTTGGCACTGATGCCAGGTGGTCCACCATTTCCATCCATCATAATCAGAACGGGAATAGGCTATCTCGCTGGCAGGACGGGAGCCTTGCTGAAACAGATCTTCAAAGGCGCAGGAAGTAGTCAGTAGCGGATCTTCAAAATTGGTCTGCTGCTGGCTCAAACCGTTTTTGACAGCTGCCCATTCTGTTAGAGGGAGTGGGCAACGGTTGGCATCACGCAGGGCTTCATCCATACCGCACGCCTCGCAGATATGGACATCTGCATAGCGGCTCAGGGCGTTGATGACCAGCCTGCGGTCCAGCGTCTGACCACACCGAAGACACAGGGATGGTTGCTCTGCCTCTGGGGTAAACAGCAGTTTGTCCTGCTGCCATACGGTTTCCAACAGGGATTTGGGATAGATACGGATCTTCATGATGATGTCCTCCTATTTTATTGTCTTTAATATTCGTACCGTTTCCTCCGGTCTTCAGACCAGGGAGGGTAGACACGCAATTCTTCCTGAAACATGGCCATCAGCTCGGTTGCCATGTCCTCTTTACGCCGATAGATGCGCTGCTTCTCTGTACCATCTGCATAGAGGATGGTAGTTTGGAGTGCGGGACCTTTCTGCGTGAAGATGAATTTGCGGCCATGAGAAGGGTCAAATGCCTCGATCCAGAGGGGCAGGGTGGAGGAACTCCCATCCAGACACCGCCAGCCGCTGTAATCGGTGTAGCTGAATCCGTTGATTTCTCGCGCCAGTCTTCGCAGGGCAAGATACAGCCGCTCAAAGCGGCGCCCCAGTTCGCCTTTCTGCCGCCGGATGTAGAGGGTATGCCCCTCATGATCCAGGGCATCCAGTTCTTTGCCATTAAACAGGTATTCAGGGTAAAGGCAGCCATCCGATTCAAGAATTTGCCCGGTAGGTTCCGCAAGGTGATTGTCTGACAGCCAGACTGGAAAAAGTCCGTCTGCGGCTTTTATATTGATGAAAGCGCAGTGGTCGGGCCGGATTCCAGTTAAGTTGGTGGTCAGGGTTTCCCAAAAAATCAGGATGCCGTGATCCTTTTCATAAAGCTTGATGGCGAGATTGCCGTTGGGATATGTACTGATTTTCAAAGTCAGCTGGGATCGGTGTTCGCCCAGTGTAAATACGAGAGTATTCATAAGCGTTTTCCTCCAAAGAAGCACCGGACGCCTGCAAAAATGCAGATTGCCGGTGCTTCTTAGTGTGTGTTCCGGACAAGGAAACCGGAGCAGGGAGAGGAATGCAGTTCCTCTCTGGTCATCGTCAGCTACACAGCCAAAGTTTTTGACTCGAACTGATAGCGCAGAACCTGAGCCAGTTTTGTCCTGTTTTCACAAGTAATGCGATAGGTAGGGCCATAGTTGTGCCGCTGTTCATCCATCCTTCGAATGGAAATGCTAAATCGGGGGCCCTCCTGAGTGATCCACAGACGCCTGCCCGTGGCAGCATCTTCAGCAATAATCCATAAAGGGCACTGCATGGTCATGTAGGTCTGGGGGTAAGCACGCCAGCCGCTGCGGTCATGGTAACAGAAACCGGGGGTAGTCTGCCGCCTTTCATTCAGTACATCATAAACTGCCTTATATTTCATACGCTGCACCGCCTTTCAAAGTTTTTCAGGTAGCCTGCATACCCTTCCGGGTCCAGCTCCTGCAGCCGGTTGGCACGAAAACGATATTCGGGATAGGTGCAGAACCCACTCTGCATGGTGCGACCGGTTGGGATAGCCAGACCATGTCGGATGAGCCAGGTGGGAAATTCCGAATCGGCATTGGTGTCGATAAAGGCATGGTCTTTTTGCCGTTGGCCGGGCAGGTTGACGGTGAGAGTCGCCCAGGGTTCCGGGTCGCCGCTTTCCCATGTCACCATTTGTATGGCAAGGTTTCCATTCAGGTAGGAAGTCACCTGCAGCTGGATGGGGTGCGTGGCGCCAAATTTCTTGTAAGGCAAGGTAACAGGTGCCGCATCGGTATCAGGTTCTTCGTCCTCCACGCCCAGTTCCCAACTAAGGGACAGAATCTGGCTCTGGCTCATCGTGCGGGCATATTTCTTTGCGTATTTTGGCTTGAAGAGCAGGGCACCGTCCTGCAGGAGCAGCTTTCCTTCTTTTTGCTCCTGGATACAGCGCAGCCCATGCAGACGGGGCTTTGCGCGCTCCACCGCATCGTGGATCTTCGGATGGTCAAACCATATGGAATACTGTACGGCTACATGGAGATGGGGATGCTCCTGAAAGCGTGAGCATAGGAGCTCCAGCACCTGTTGACAGATTTTTCTTCGTTTCTCCAGCGTCTGACGCTCGTTAAAGGTCAGCGTGAAATATGAGAAATCCCGTTCGGATGTGTCTGCGGCGCCGTTAAAGGGATTACACCAGAAGTACAGATCCCATCGGTCGCTGCCATAGGACACAGGGATATTTTCGTCATACTGGTTGCAGACAAAGTCCTGTGCGATGGCTTCCATGATGGGTTTCATTGCCGCGCTGCTCTCCAAACTTGCCTGACGGATATACTGCTCCCATTCTTCGCGGGTGTGGCTGTCATAAAACTGTTTGTTGGCTGCTGCCTCTGCTTCGGTGCATAGAGACTGCAGGCGCAGGGAGTGGACATCTTCTTTGGCATAGCCTTTTTCAAACCATCTGGTATCAATATTCATATGAGAACGATCTTCGTGAATTTTCATTTTGCATCCTCCTTGTGTATAGCTGCTGCATTTTTTGACGCAGTGTGGTCATTGGTCTTTCCAGTCATAGAGCAGTAGGTCATGTCCAGAAGATTTGGCTTCGGTTCTTTTGTCCCGGAAACGGTAGTTGGTAAACACAAAGCCGGTGGGCTTGTGGATATAGCGGACAGCCAGAATGTGGAACTGACTATTTAGCCATTCGGCTGAGTCTACTGCTTCCTCAGCGGTGTTCTCAACATCGGTGGCAAAGAGCCAGTTTTCCCAGTACCAACCATGCCCAACCGTTTCTCTGGCATCCGGCAGGGAGAGCAGCTTTTCCCTTAGTGCTTCCTGATTCTGCAGGTGCGGATATTGTGTATGAACGGACTGCACCAGCGATTGGCGGAATTGGCAGAAAGGTACGAAGGGTTTCTTGCCTTCAAAGTTACCATTGCCGTCCAGTGCACAGACTACGCCATCTGCAATCACTTCAAAGATGAGGTCTTCCCGGATGAGACTGCCATTTTCATTCCAGTCCGGTGTAGAGCTGTACCATGCGCCGCTTTCGGTATCCCGGTTGTAGTAGCGTACCGGTTCTGCAATGGTGCAGAATACATCTATACAGAATCCGGGATCTTCAAACAGAAAAGATATTTGTCGTTTTATCATCAGGTGTTTCCTCCTAAATGAAAAAAGGACCGGCAGGCCGCTAAATGCAGTCTGTCGATCCTTTCGGTTATAAGCCGCAGGTAATGCGGCAGGGTTCCTCGTTAAATCAAAGAGATAGGCACGATCAGATTGTTCTGATCAAAAGCGCCCAACTGGTCAGCCATGCACAGGATAGCACCAGTGCCGCGCTGCAGTGGGGACTTGTCGATCAGGTCAAATACCTTCGTCAATTTCTTTGGCGGCGAGGCCATCTTTTTGATCTCGATGGGAAACAGTTTTCCGTCCCGCTCCAGGATCAGGTCGATTTCTCTGGCATCCTTATCCCGGTAATAGTACAGGAATGGCTCCTGACCGGCGTTCTGATAGGTCTTGATGATTTCCGCTACGGTATAGTTTTCCAGTAGTGCGCCGCTCATGGCTCCTTCCATGGCTGTCTCCGGACTGCTCCAACGGGTCAGGTAGCAGACAATGCCGGAGTCGTAGAAGTAGAGCTTGGGTGTGGATACGGTGCGTTTGAGGACATTATTGGAATAGGGCTCCAATAAAAAGATGATCCCCAGCGCCTCCAGAACATGAAGCCAGTTTTTGGCCGTGGTCTGGTCGATCTCCGCATCATCGGCAATGCCCTTGTAATTGACCTGCTGGGAAGTCCTGGCGGCGACAGAACGCAGGAACCGCAAAAACTTCAAGCTGTCAATGTCATTGGACAGCCGCCGCACATCCCGTTCCATGTAAGTGTCAATGTAACTGGAATAGAAGATGGAGGCATTGGAATAGGTTCCTGTGACCAGGGCAGGCATCCCGCCCTGATGGATACGCTGAAAGACCTCTGGCGTGTTCAGCATTTGGCGTCCGTTCTGCCGTTCGGACAAAAGAGGCAGCTCCAGGCTGAACGGTGGTTCAGGAGGCCGTTTCATGATCTCACTCTGGGAAAGCGGTGAGAGGTGGAGCAGAGCCACCCGGCCTGCCAGAGATTCCTGTACGCCCTCCATCATCTTGAAAAGCTGAGAACCCGTCAGCCAGAAATCGCCGGGCTGATGGCGTTCATCTACCATGATTTTGATATATGGGAACAGTTCCGGTGCGTATTGCACTTCGTCAATGAGCAGCGGCGGCTGATACAGCTGAAAGAACATCTTTGGGTCCGTCTTGGCGAGTTCCCGCAGCGTCAGATCATCCAAAGAGACCTTTTTGCGCCCCTTGCCCTCGACCTCTATCAAATGTTCCAGCATGGTAGTTTTTCCAACCTGCCTTGGGCCGGTAAGCAGAAGCACAGGATACTGTTCATTCAGCTCCATCACCGGTTTCTCCATGTGTCGGGTGATATACACAGGCGTTCCTCCTTTCTTAATTTCGGCTGATATATTATTATATACCTATTTTAGCCGAAAAAATCTGATTTTGCAAGTAGGCAGTCTGCAAAGTAAATTTCAGTAGCGATTTTAAGGGTCATTCCTGCGCAGCGGAGGGGTTGATCATTTCCTTCAGACTGGCGATATACTGCCTCCATGCCTGCCTGGATTCCTCAGCACGCTTCAACTCGGCAAGCTGTTCTTCCGGAGACAGGGCTTCAAACTCGCATTGGCGGCAGTCTCTATCAATATCCTGAAAGATACGGTTCAGGATGGAGAGAGCCAGTTCTGTAACAGTGGGGCTGTGTTCATCAAGTGCCCTGCGACCTTGACGGAACAATTCCAGATAGTGCTCATACTGCTGTTCACTGATGAATTCCCAGCCGTAGGCTTCCTGGATGTCGCTTTCGCTATGGTATTGCATGGCCGCTTCAAATTCTGCCTCGCGGTCTGCGGCTTCCTTTTCGATGTGCCGCCTGAGCTTGGTGCGGATGCGCTCCAAGTCTTTGAGCAAAAGCTTATAGGCTTTGGCCTCCATGAGATAACCGTGAGCCTCGCTGTTTAGATATCGTTGGGATGTTTCTTTCATGCGGCAGATTCCTCCTTGGATTTGGATTGGACAAAGAGCAGGAACCCTTTGCTGGTATCCTCCAGGAGTTGCCATGTACCATCCCTCCAGACGCAGGCGGTTGCATCGTTGTAGATTTCCGGCGTTTTGGGCGGGTCATCAAAGCATTCCGGCGTCACATAAAGGCACATATGCCCCATATAGAAGGGCTGCAGAGCTGCTTCTATCTCTTTGCGCAGGGCAAGGGCGAGTGATTCGATCTCGTCAATATCCTGACGCTGGAAGGCAGCATCTGAGATCTGTTTGAGCCGCTTGGTTTGCTTCACAGCTGCATCAATATAGGGTACGGCCTCATCAAAGTATTTGTGTTTGATCCGCATACCGTCGAATACCAGAAAGCGGGTATAGGCGGTAGCGGCTTTACAGATGTCTTGCCGCAGGACATCAAATGGTTTTTTGTACTTGGTTTTCAGCACCTCCATGGATACGACCTGCAGATTGCGCCGCAGGGTTTCCAGATGGTTCACTAAAGTGGTGCGTAGTTCATCTCGTTCCATAGGCATCCTCCATGGGTAGCTTCCGGGCGGCTATCCGCGCCGGAAGTGGCGGCAGTGCTTATGCACATTGGCGTGGGTAAACGCAAAATTCTTGCAAGCCAGCAATCGATTCCGTTCTCTGGGGGATTGTCGGGCAACGCTTGCATGATACTTTTTAACAGGTGTTTTTATAGGGTTATTCGAGTTCAGGTTCCCAAGGGGTATCTTCCTCATAAGGCGCAGCCTCCTTTTCATTGTCAGCGGACTTGCCGGCAGCCCGTACCGTCAGTAGAAGGGCATCTTCCCCGACATCGTTGCTGTGGGACTTTCTGGCTCGTTTCTTTTTGCATCTTTCTACAGCTTTGTCATAGTCGTAGCCGATACCAGCTTGCAGTTTATCCGCAATTTTACGCAGTTTTTCTGCATGGTACTCGTAGGTAGCACGATGGAATCCAGTCAGCTCCCACTGATCGCACACCGATTCCAGAAGCCGGACATAGTCCCGCAGTGCATTGACCGTTTTGTAGATATCGCCATAGCAGGTAGTAAAGGTATGGGCGCCATCAAGATCCCGAAAGCAAAAAGTCAGTTCTTCCCCCAAAAACTGTTCCAGTTGGACTGATTGCGCGATCATTGGCCGAAAAGCTTCCCGGGGCAGTTCGGGCAGTCTGTTCTCATCCATTATTATCCTCCCCATGTTCCGGTACTGGCGGCTGTGGGCTTAAGCCTGCCGCAAACATCTGCACAGCGGTACGGTAGCCAGAGGCGTATGCCTGCTCCAATACAGCAGAATTGCGGCATTGTACCGCAGCCTGATACTGTTCAAAAGCGATGGACGCCTCGTTGGAGAGCAGCGGAAGCAGAGCTTTTTCTTTCTGCTGTACTGCCTGGTTAAAAGGTGCGAGGCGTTTATCGGGCTTGAACACATCTGCTTCATATTCGCCATAATAGAGCGAAGTGAGAAAGCGTGGGTCTGCCGGAAAGGATATAGCAGATGGTATAGAGCGGGAAAGTGCCGCCGCAATGTCTTTGAGTGTGTTGATCAGTGCGGGGAGCTGAACATTAAAAAATCTTTGCCCCATCGCTGTTTCGTGTAAATTCATAAAATAAGGCCCCCTTTCTAAAAGCCATTTGCCTTTTACTGTTCCCCGGCAATCCGGTGCAGGTCTGCTAACAGGTGTCGGTTATTCTGCTCATACTGAGGCTGAAAAGGCTGGTCTAAATCAAAATTGTAATAGCGGTAGTAGAGCACCTTGAATACAATGCCTGGCCGCATGGCAGGATCAATGGCGCGCATCAGTTTGCCCAGTTCGGTAGCAATCTCATATTCCCGCTTTACATATTCTTTGTCTTCCCGTTTGAAATTCTGATACAGCCAGTCCTTGACGGATACCCGGCTACCGGTAAAGTGGCTCTGGTGTCGGTCCAGACACAGGCAGTATTCAAAATCGCGGCCACGCTCCCCTGGACCTACGGTAAGAGGATAGATACGGCAGGTGCGGGTACGGGCAGGGTAGACAGAACAGCGCCCATCCGTAAGGAAGATGCAGGAGCCGTTAGGGACTTTTGTCTTGAGCATATAGATAGGGAAGCCTTCCTCGGTCAGTGGTTCTGGCTCGCAGTAACGGAACAGGAAATCCTCTATTCCTTCGATGGGCTCACCCTTTGCCCGGAGGTAGCGGGCCAGACAGTAGGCGTCCAGACTCTCCACCATGACACAGCCTTCGATATTGCGGCAGCACGCCCCGCATTGACGGCAGGAAAAGGTAAACTGGTCTTTGGGGCGGACTGGTTGGATCTCATTCATGATTTCTTCGTTCATTTTGTTCCTCCATAAAAAGAGCCGTGACGGAATGGTATCCGCCACGGCCAGAACTTGTGGAATAGTCAGCGGGAGCCGGCTGTTCCAATCCATTTACAGTCCCTTTACGCACATGCGGCCAATCTCACAGGGAGCGGACTGACAGCCGCCAGCGGAAAAGGGGACATGGACAGATAGTAGTGGGAGTTCTGCGTTTCAAAACGGACGCAATCCTCCGACTCCTCCAGAATCGCCACCACACGCGAAGTATGGTAGATGTTTCCTCCGGCGTGCAGAATCGCACCCCGTCCAACAGACAGTGGACGCAGCAGAGAACCATTCAAAACGATCTGTTTCTTTTCTTTCTTCATTCGGTTTGACCTCCAATCTTTTGAAAATGTGGATGTAAGAGTATTTCGTATCTGTAATTGGTTCATCCATAGCAAATGTCCAGCAGCACATCATGGACTTCAGCCAGCAACTCTTTAATGCGCCGCATAGGAACCTTCTGGGTGCGGGCAATCTCACGGATGCCATAGCCGCCCTGTTTCAGATGCACAATATCCATTTGCTGCTTAGAGACTCTGCCGGCCAACTCGTGGAGAAGAAGATCCATTTCCAACTGCTGCATGATTGGGTCATGGGCAGGAATGGTATCTTCTAAAGGCGCACCATCAGGATATAACCCGACATGAATACTGAGAATCTCCATATTGCGTTTGCGGCGCTCCTGAGTGCGGAAGTAATCGAACAAGCAGAACTTCATTCTACGATTAGCAATGGTGGAAAAAGTAAACTGTTGTGCAGTGAGGTCAGAGAAATAATCCCGAACAGCTTTCAGATAGCCGAAAATAACTACATCGTAAAATTCATCTTCCGGCAGACGGTTTTCGTTCAGAAACTTATAGACTAGGCTATGATGGGCGGTGGCAAATGTCTGCTGTTCTTTGGTTAATGGTACTTCACATAACATAATGGTTTCCTCCTTAAATAAAAAAAGAGGGATACCTCCGGTGTGTTAGACCGAAGGCATCCCGTTGTTTATGTGTCATGTGGCACAAACCACATCAAGATACTTATGCAGGCAGCTGTTCGCAGTCACCATTGATCTGACTGACAGTATAGTGACCATCTGCCGGCTCGTTGGTCATGGCGCCAGGCTCGATTACATAATCGCAGCCGGTGTCGCGCTGCTCCTCAGTGATCTCGGCACGCTGCTGGAGCAGGAGTTTGATCTGCTCCTTAAAACTGTTGGCGTAAGCCCGGATCTGAGCCAGCTCCTCGCCCTGGAAATCCTGCAGCAGTTTGAAGGTAGCAACACTGTAGTCATTGGTGCCGTTGTTCTCACGCTTGAGACCAATCTGCACGATACTGCCGTAAGTGGCGCGGCGGCGGAGCATGAAGGCCCGGTTCAGAAATTCCTTGAAGGGCTTGATGCTGGTAGGAGGCAGATTTACCTGCAGAGGCATGTACTCACCACTGCGAAGCAGGTAGAGCACACGCATATTTTTACAGGCTTTTCCTTTGCTGCCATCAGGTGCAGAACCAAAGCGGTTCATCACGCAGGCAGCACAGGCGCCTCCGGGAGTGCCGATGCCAACCTTGCCATCCACAGAAGAACAAAGCGGCGTGGTATCGTCGTCATATTCGCTGCCAGCCGGCCAGTAGGCGCAGGTGGCGTGGTTATGCAGAATGACGCCTACCAGATTCTTTTCATAGTCGGGATTGTCCGGATCATCGGACGGCATCTCAAATTGGAGTGTGCCGCCGGCGGGAATCTTGACACGCTGAAAACTCATCTGCAGACCATCGGCGTCCTCAGCCAGTTCCTCGGCGCTGAAATCGCCTTCGATCATAGTGGGGAGCATGAATTTTTCCTGTTTCATCAAATCGCTGTTCTGATTATACATAGTGGTTCCTCCTTAAAAACTGTGATGGTTGCAGATGGTCAGGCGGCCATCTGATTGATACGGTTCCACTGCTGTCGGGGCATGGACAGGATATTGTATCCGATCCCCTCCAGGGCAGTGGCGCGGTCATAGCTGTCCACATCCTGACTAAAGCGTGTTACGGCATTGGATAGCCCATAGAGGGTCAGATCTTTGCCTTCAATCAGACGCTGCAGAACGCCGGTGCTTTCTTCCTCGGTGATATTGAAATCCTTGCTTGCCAGACGGACAACGCCGGGAATATCAGTGGTATTCATCTGAACGGTTGTGGCTTCACGCATCATGCCAACTACCCGTGTAAACCGCGTTTCATCCACGGCGGCCATCACGGTATCTTTGATCTTCATGGCAAATGCGTGGTCATCAGCGGCCAATGTCTCCTGTGAGAACAGTTGAAAGTTTTCATCTGCCTCATTGACCCGGCCGATGTGAGTGCGGCGAGTCTGGGCATCGTTGACGACCATGCCGTTACTGCATACCAGCCGATAGACCAAAGGCTGGATGTTGACGGAACCCAGTCCAACTTCACTATTGCTGATGATAACACCGGACTGCACGATGTCACCGGGTACAACTTCGGCTTCAAGCCGCTTGTTGACTACCTTGATGTACATACGGCTGTCCGTGATCTGGCAGCTTTCAAAATAGGCGTCCTCCATTTGTTGAATGACAGGGAGGACGATTTCTGCAATGTCCAGATTATCAATGCGGCGATAGCGGTTACTTAAAAATGCCCGTACAGTGCCATCCAGAGTACGGACCATACGCTGGGTCGGTTCCCGCTGGAACCAGGAATTCACATTCTCCGCCAGCAGTTCCGGATAATCGGAAAGCATACGGTCATAGTAAGCAGCCGGAATCTTCAGATGTGTGCCGATCTGCCGATGGGCGATCTGGTTGATCTCCAGTGGCTCCACCAGTGGGTCATCATGGTCGTCAAAGGTATGGAGATAAAGTTGAGAACCAAAAGGTTCTACTTGAAGTCGCCGGGTATCAAGCAAATAGTCTTGCTTGAGTTTGGATTGGCGTTCAATCTGCTGTGCCATTTCCACGATGGTAAGTCCTGATTTCATTCGTCAAGTTCACTCCTTTCTCTGTGTTCCTTGGCAGCAGAAGCATTACCAGGATACCTGAATGCCCTGGGCAGTGACTTCAGCGGCCAGACCATTGCTTTCCAGAACCTCTGCCAGACGGGGCCAGTAGACCTTCTGGGGAAAGTTATTCAGATGCTCCTGAGAAACAGCATCTTCGCCCTGCTCAATGCAGATATCACCGTTTTCCCGAAGCGTCAGTTTGCTGTGTCCGCGGGAATTAAGGTCGGAGATCAGTGCTTCCAGTACAGAGCGTCCCTGCGTTTCATACCAGATACGGGGATCAACAGGCTGCCTGTTCGGAGGAGTTGCATCATCCTCGCTTGTTTCTCCGCCGACCTTAGATAGCGGAACGATCTTGACCATATCGCATTTGATATTGGCGTTCTGATCCAGTGTCACATCAGCGTGATCAAACTCGTCAATGCCAAACACACGGATGCGGCCGGTACCGCCATTGCGGATCAGCTGCTCCGGCTGCTTTTCACACCACTCGAAGGTGGCTTGCGGATAAGCGGAGCGCAGATATGCCAGAATACGATGGTTGGTGTGGCGAACCAGCAGGTCATCGGAGCTGGTGCTGCCCAGGTCAGGAATTTCAAAATTTCTTGTTTGGATGCCTTCTGCATGGAGTTGTCTGGTGCGTTGCTGACGCTGGCGATGCCGCTTAGCCTGCTGCATATAGGGGAGAAGCAGGATCAAAACTACCCACAGTCCCCAGAGTGTGAAAATGCCCAGAAGCAGCCAGACTTGCCAGGGCCCGCGTACCAGAGCCATAATTGCGATGACTGCACCAATCAAGATCGTGATGCTGCCGCTCAAAAGTCCTCTGTCATTATTCATGTTTGATACCATCCTTTTTTCTGAATTTGTTGGAAAACAAAAAAAGAGGGACCGCACCAAGCTTTCAGTTTCATTCTGAAAAACTTGATACGGTTCCTCTTGGGCGCCGAAGTAAACTACTCCGGCAGGGATTCACGGTCACCGTCCAATACCTCTGTGGGAGGCGGTGCGGGTTCCGCAGTAATGTCCGGGTCATTCTCCTGTCTGTTCGCTATGGCGGGCTGTTTGGGGAGGAAACCAAAGTCATTTAGACTGACCTTCAGTTTCTTTTCCAATTTACCGTCCTTCATGCGAACATCTACCAGCCGCTGTGAGCCGGCAAGCCAGATCATACTGCCTTTTTTGACCTTGAATTGCATGAGCCGGGTGACATCTGCATCCCAGGCCCATACCTGATAGAACTGCGTCCAGTTTTTGGTGCGTTCCATCAGATCAAAGCATACATAGCTTTGTTTGGACTGGCTTTCTTTGGGTACGAGGTCGTTCATGACGCGCCCGAACACAAAAATCTGTGCCATAACACTCCTTTCTGCCATTGGCATTATTATCTATATAAAAAAGTGCCAGCAGTTTTTCGGCCCTAAAAGGGCGCAAAAAATCACTGACACTTGCATACAAACTTAACAGCGTGTGCAATGCAGGCTTTTGGCCTACGGTACAGATCAAAAAGACCTGTATTCCCAAATGGGATACGCACAAAAATCAATTACAAGCTCAGTATAGCACTGGATCTTGTGTCTGTCAAGATATAAAACACTATATATAGATTTATTGCCAGTGACAAGCACGATATGTAGTAGTTGAAAAGGTCTTACTCTGTAAGATGGTTCATAACACGGTAGTAGTCATCCAAAAGGTAGAATTGAGTCTTTGTTGGGGATGCCGTTTGATAGTCAAAGGTCAGACCGTATAGGCTGCCGGTGCCATCTACTCCCAGAGGACCAAACCAGCAGGACATTGTATGGCCGTTGAAATACCATAGCTGCAGGTCATTATATTCCGATTCGGTAACGAGTCCTTTGCGTGCCAGCCGAAGGGCCTCATCTTCACTGATCAAAGGATGAGACAGAAAATGGCGGTAGAGATCATCGGACATACCAAGTGCCTGCTGGTAGGTAAGCGGGTTGGGATTGTTCAGCCACCAGTGGGTCAGCGCTTCAAAGTCATGGACGACTGGGTGGGGCGTAAGGCTGCGGAATTGTTTTAGAAAAGCGGTTACCGTTTCCGGATCGGCTGGAGCTGGTACGGGTATTTCCTGCACACAGTTATTGAGAAAGGCAAACGCGATTTTCTCATCGGTTTTGTCCTCCAGCATCAGTCCGAAGCGTGACAAAGGAGCGAGCAGGAAATGCTCCAGCGCAAAGTTTTCTTCCAGAAAGCGATAGACTTTGTATTGTTCAATGGTGTGGGGCTTATACATGGGAAACCCTCCTTTCTTTTATCTACCTAATAAATAGGGACGGAAGGAATGTATTCTGCAAAATATAAGAAAATCAGGCGTTGGTCATTATGATTTGCAAAATGCCCTTTAAGAAAGCGAGGCGGTTCAAAACCACCTCGCATTTTCAAGATTTAGAGGATGGATCGGGATGTTCCTCCGGCTCGTTGATTGCTTCATAACCCAAAAAGCTGTTCGTTGAAAGGGCTGCGTCCAGATAGTCATTTCCCACGGTAGGCCGCGCCCCTTTCTGAAAGTAAAATCGGTAGGGGGCGCCTATTTTAAGCCGGGCCGATTTACTGAGAAGCAGTGTGATCTCTACGCCATGGCTGTCTATCAGATGTACTTTGCGGTAGCGGCGGAGCATAGGTGTACTGATACCGGCGCAGATGCCTTCCACTACTTCGTAGTTCTTATGTGCCGCAGTCACCCAGACTCCTCTACAGGATATAAGACAGGCGCAGAGTACGATAATTCCCAATGCCAGCAGGATATGATCTTTAGTCGCCACGCAGATGATGGCGCTGATTCCCGCACTGGCGATTCCGGCCAGCAGAGTGAGCAGAAACTTTCGCTGCAGTACAGTGGGAAAAAGAGTCCATTGTTCCATCATGCTCATACCCTCTCAAAGATAATCTGCTGCCGCAGATAAAGATTGGCAACGGCTAATGTCACCGGCTTGCTGCTCTGACTGATTTTGACCATGCTTGCAATGTTGTCACTGGTGGTCGTTTCATCTCCGTAGAGGGAATCCAAAAGCGCACATTCATTGGGGAGGCGGGAAATATTTTTATCTATGCACTTGATGATCTCTGCAGTGGAGAGCAGGGCTTGTCCGGCAAGGCGCATGACCAGAGTTTCGTATTTGGTGCGTTTATCTTTCTGGAACAGTTTCCGCGCAGCGGATACCGGAACATGTGCCAGCAGCGTCAGCTTGACAAAAGAGGCGAGCCGGAGAAAGAACGGTCCGCTGGTTGGGATAATGCTGAGCGAGCCAAGCAGGTCATACAGAGCATCGTATTCTGTTTCACCACTGCCGGATACCAGAAGGCCACGGGTCAGCAAGCGGTTTGTACAGTCTTCCCAAGACCGCTCGGTACAGTAACCGGATGCGGTGGATAGCTTTTCGTATTCTTGTGCGATGTCATCCCAGCGCAGGATTCTCCAGTTGAGCATGCTCCAAATCACCATTTCCTGCATATCGACCATGTACTCCTGACCGCCTAACAGGATGATTGGACAACTGCGGTTGCAGCCGTTTGTCCTTCGTTCAAACCGGCCGACCGCAGTGTATAGGGTTTTGATTGCCATATTTCGATACCTCCTATTACATATCCCTTACTGTTGTTAATGCTGATTTTCAACAAATCAAAGCAGGCAGGTCAAAAAGTCAGGGTCATTGCGAAGTTTTTCCAGAGAACGGGAAATCCAGGCGCCTACATGGGAAGGAGGGACTTGATAGAGGGCAGCGATGTCTGTAATGCGCATTCCCTGGACCTTCAGCGCCAGTGCTTCGATGCCAAGTCTGGCAACGCCCTGATAGTTCTGTTTGCTGGCTTCCAGCAGATCAAGGGTCTCCAGACGAGAAAGATGGGAGTCAAAATGGTCGTCTGGCTGTTCTAACTGCTCTCCATCTGCAGCCAGTTCGCCTTGATCTCCGATGCTCAGCCGGCTGATGTGCCGTCCCTGGCTACAGATTTTGCGGCAGTAGGAGAGGAGTCCATTTTTTACAACCTTTTTGGCGTAGGTTGAAAACTGCGCCTGTCCGGCATGGTAGGTAAAGGCGGCCTTGCAGAGCCACAGGCACCCTTCCTGGAACAGATCTCCGTATTCCAGACCACAGATGCCGGGATTTACATGAATGTTGTTGACAATGACCCAGTGAACGATGGACAGGTTTTTTTCTACCAGCGTCTGCTGGTCTTTGGTAAGCTTAAAGTTTTGCTTCATCCGGCTTCACCTCCGTTCAGGCAGCACGCCCGGATGTATACACCGGAGCCTGCTGACAGAGGGAAATGACTTGCTCACACATATACTCGGAAAACTGACCGATGTGAGTCTGGCGCGCATCCAGCCCCAGCTTGGCTTGCAGCCAGATATAGACCTCCCATTTTTCCATCTGGCAGTCCTGCTGCAGTTTTTTTAGGGCACGATGGGCCAGAATGCGTTTGTGGCGCAGATCGCCATTCGCCAGTGTCCCCATTGGGAGCAATGTGCGCTCATGAGCACTGACATAGGCATTGCAGACCGGCCATCTGTCGCAGACATACAGGTACTTTCCTCTGGCCTGTGGGGTAGCCCCATACACAAGGCTTGCAGGCCGAAGAGAAGCGTGAGCATGACAGTACGGACATTTGATTTGCTTTTGTTTCAATAAAATCACCTCCATTACGCGCCGATGACGGCGGCATTGCGTCGTAACAGGCAGAATCACCCGAAGTAGGTATCCTTATCTGGAGCCAGCTGTAAAAATGGACATACATGGTCCGAAGAGGTATGCCATTCCAGAAACCTGCTATAAGCAGTCCGGAACGAGCGGCACTCCAGAATGGCAGAGCATTCTTCGGGGTCTACTGCTTCTCCACTCAGCTTCCGCACTGTCTGGACGGACAGAAAGATCGGCTGACAGCCTGCGTCTGCTGCCATCAGGAATCCCTCACAGGATGCCTGCCGGATCATTGGACAAAGTGAACCGCTGCAGCGGATGAACAGGGCGTTACGCCAGTTACCCCGGACTGCCTGCAGAAAGGAATAGAACTGACACGGTTTTTGATTCATGCTTTCACCTCCATTAGTCGTTATCTGCAAATAAAAAAGGGGGCCAGCTGCAGAAGTTCTGCAAACTGGCCCCCTGATTTGGTGCTTAGGAGAACAGACTTTCAATCTCCTGGGTGATGCGGGGGATGACCGTATCATTGAAGATGAGGGTCAGAGCCGCCAGGAGCAGCGCACCCAAAACTACGGCGATAATGATCTTGACGGCGTCCGAAATGTAAAAATCGCCGCGCTGATTGGACAATGCCATACGGCCGCGGTTGAGCAGATAGTTGGCTTTGGTATAGATATGGGTCGTGAATTTTCTCATGGGTAACCTCCTGTTATATGTTTGATGATTGAGTGGATAGGTATATCAAGTCCACCGTCTGTTAAGCGCGGCGGATAGGCTTGATCAGATTGTTTTTGTTGGAACGGGGCCGGTTCGGATATGCTTTAGGCCGTTGGAACAGCAAGCAACGAAAGCGGCGTTTTTTGGTGCCGGTATCATTCGGCGGATAAAATTTCTTTTTGGGCATAGGCATTCTCCTGTAAAAAATGGAGCCGGGCTGATGAAACAGTCCGGCTCAGTCCAGATGAAAAAGAATGGTGTGCCTGCCGCTATGGAAAATCGCTTGGGTACAAACGCTCACCTCCCTGTGTATCTGTCTTCCATATGAGGAGCAGGTATGAAAACGCCCGGAAGTACCGTGGCGGATGCCGATTAGCCAAAGAACGCCCCAAGCGAACTCATAACCTCGGTACAGAGCACCACCAGATAGATGATCATAATGCAAATCAGCATCATCATAGAGTAACGCTGGATCTTTTTGGGACGTTTGGCAGCTTCCTTTTTCAGATTGTTCTGCTCGATCTGACGCATATCGAAGGTAATCATTTTGAAGTACATCCGCTGGTCATCACCGCGCAGGACACCAATCAGGCCACGGATCACATCGGACAGCATGGGGCTGCCAATGCGGGTTTCAAATCGAATAAGGGCATTTTCATAGTTGCCGGTCTTCATATCAGCAATGGTCTGATCCAGCTCGGCACCGAAGTCTTTCCCAGCCACACGGCGGTAGGAAGTCAGAATTTTAAGTACATCCCTGTCATTTTCAAGGCTCTGGCCGACGGTCAAAGCAAATCGGGGAATCTCGCCCTCAATCAGTTTGCGGCGTTTTTTGACAAAATCAAAGGCTGCATAGTAGGTTGAAAACCACAGCGCCACTGCAAGACCGATCAAAATAGGCACCAGCAGCGGAATAAGAAGTGCCATGGGGATGGCACACAGGCCAACTGCCCCTGCAGTTACCCAGGCTCTGGCTGTATAGACCTCCGGGGTAAGCTGCAGACCTGCAATGTCCAGAGCGCGTTGTACCTTATTGCGCTTGAGCCGGTCCAGCCGCAAATAAGGGGCGATCCAACCGGCGATTTTTGTCACATAGACATCAAGCAGCTTTTCGTTTTTGGTGCCCTGCTGTTTGCGGGAGAGCATCATCATTTGTGAGGTCTTCTTGGTCGGGATGTCCACAAAGGCGCAGGTCAGGTTGTAGACAGCAAAACCGAAGAAGATGATGGCGATGAGCGCCAGAAAAGTCATACGCTATCACCTCCATATTCGATGGGCTTGCTCAGTTTCATGATCTGGGTCAGCGCAAATAGGATGATGGCTGCGCAGATCGCCAGTGCAATTTTGCCCGGTGTGGTGAAGATAAGGGTGTGGAACCAATCCTCATTCAAGAAATAGAGCAGCGGCACATTGGCGATAACCAGAAATATCATGGTGATGGCTTCACGCCGCGGCCCTTGCATCATTGCCTCAAGTTCCGACTGCACCACACGCACATCGGAGAATTTCTGGTTGATGGTAGGAAGGGTATTCTTCATACTGCGGTCGGACTGGCACTGGATGAGGGTGCCGCACCATTCATGGAAGATTCGGTTGGGAATCTTCATCTTCAGGCTGTTGATAGCACTGGTGATGTTGGCGTTGATCAATTCCGCTTCATAAACGAAGGCTTCAAAGTTGGCTTTTACCGGCTCATTGATATAGGGCAGGTTTTCCTTGACAGAACGGATCAGATCCTCGGTGCGCAGGTAGGAAGTCGTGATGATGGAAATAGCGGTTTCCAGTTCTTCATTCAGGTGCTTTTTATAGCTGGCGGCAGTGCTGCGCAGATACCAGATCGGTATAAGAGAAAAACCGATACCCAGAATGGGCACCATGTACACATTCCCAATCAAAAGAGCCAGCACAGCCCCCACAGCGAACAGAATCAGGGACAGTCGTTTTATTGCCTCATAGCGGTCCGCCCGTCCGGTACCCTTCAAGATCTGTTTCAGTTCGTAATCCTGATTAAAAAAGCCCTTGGCTGGTGTGCCCAGAAGAACATTCAGTTCATCCGACAAGGTGGCGGATTTTCGCTGGGAGCGGAAGAGGGCGTCAATAAAATCACCCGGCTTCACACCAAACAGAGCCAAAAGCCCAGCACTGAGCAGGATAAAACAGATAAGATAGATCCATTGCAATTAACTCACCTCCTTTGGCGGCTGCATGAATTCTTCCAATTCCTTGTTGGAAATGCCATTGTCCAGCAGCCTTTTCTTCAAGGAATCGGAGATCAAGCCAATTTTTTTATGGTGCCCTACAACACGGGTTTCACCACGGTCATCAGTTACATTGTCCTCCACTTCATATTTGTATAGGGAATGGGCGATCAGCCGCCCGTCCTGGTAGTCCTCGCCCTCGATGATCTCCATGATCTTACGGGAACGGTCCTCCAGCTGCTTGGTAAAGACGATGATGGGATACGCCTCTACCATGATCTGCATGAGGATGGAGTCATCCATGTTGTACTTGCGTTTGGCAAGGGTCATCATCCTGCGGTAAGTACTGTTGCAGGAATTGGAGTGGATGGTGGTACATACGGTATGGCCGGTGCGGGAACTTTCGGCTGCGGACAAGCTTTCTGCTGCTGACCGCATTTCACCCACGCCGATGACATCCGGATGCTTACGCAGCACCCGCTCCAGAAGAAAATCCTGATTGATGTTCAACGCAGGGTTCTCGCTGGGGCGGGTCAGCAGATGTACTACGGAATTAAGGATATTGCCCTGCGCATCCCGCTTGACCAGATCAAATTCGCGGCTGCCTTCTTCAATGGTAATAAGGCGCCGGTTATTGGGCACATTGGACAGCAGCCAGGCCATGATCGTGGTTTTGCCGGAGCCGGTGGAGCCGGCAATGCAGACGGACACCCCATATCGGATACAGGCAGTCAGAAAGTGAAGCATTTCAGCGGTGGCACTGCCGGAGTTCAGCAGTTTTTCTTCACTGACGGTCTGCTGATTGACGATACGGATGGAGGCATTGACGCCTACATCTGCATCCACAATGGGAGTTTTGTCCACCGAAATACGGATGTTCTTGTCCAGAAATCCCACAATGCTGGGCATAGTATCATCAATGACCATGCCGCAGGCGTTGAGCATTCGGCGGATCACATCGATGGCGTGCTGGGGCGAACTGAATTTATCAGGGATCTTGATACTGCGCCCACTGGATTCGATCACTTCAATGTCGTTGTAGGCGTTGATGTTGACCTCCTCAACACCGGGCTTATAGATCCATTTCTTCAAAAAGGAGTAGCCGGCCATGTCTTCATAGAGCTTGGAACACAGTTCTTTTGTAGAGAGTCCGTCAAGGGCATATTTGCGTTTGACAATGTAGTGTTCCATCAGTTCTTTCAGCAGGCTTGTGGCACGCTCTGCATTGCCTTCCCCAGCTTCGGCAATGGTGGAGGCATGGTTTTCGGCAAAATACCGCTGTACATCCTCCAGTACCTGGTCATAGGTCAGCTCCTGATTGGCGGCCGGTGTGAAGAATATATCATTCAAATTACTCATCGGCATCCTCCTCACATTCATACGCCACATCCTCCTCTGACTGCTCGGCCAGTTCCATTTGCTCCAGAATTTCCAGTACCTTGTTCAGTGAAGCAGTGTATTTGGGGTTACAGTAGGTGATAGCCTTGAACATACCGCCTTCGGTAGCACAGCGGTCGATCTCCTTACTGTAGGGAAGCAGGCCGTCAAACCCGCCAATGATATAGCCCATTTCATCCAAGGCGTGGAAGGGACGGGCCAGACCGGCGAATGTCATATGCTCAGAAAACCGGAAGCGCTCGTCCACAAGCAGAGGCTGATGGGCTTTCAGGTAGTTGATGCCCTTTAGGTCCGGGGTGAGGATACGGATGACCACATCGCCGGCTTCAATGGCGGCGGGAGTGAACACATTGGTCATGCTGGTGCTGCAGTCCAGAATGACGAAATCTACCAGTTTGGCGGCAGCATGAATGAGCTGCAGTACCATGGTATATTTGACCTCCGGGTAGCTCAGCGGGTTTTCTCCTGCCGCATAGCCCATCATCCCAATGAAGGGATAGTTTTTCAGCACTGTCACATGACTGGCAACCAGAGATGTATCAATCTCCACACTGCTCAAAACCTGGCCGATAGAGGTATTGGTCTGGATGATCTGCTCCGGCAGCCAGACCGGCAGCATAGGGACATTCATATCGGCATTGATAATGATGGCTTTCCGCTTGTCCCGGGTCAGGGCTTTTGCCAGAATACAGCAGAACATGGATTTGCCGCTGCCGGGGCTTCCCCAGACGGTGATAACTTTACCCATAACGAAGATCCTCCTTCCTTGATTTGATTATTCTGCCGAGGGTGCAGTTTCATTAGTGGATTGTGCAGACTCTGCAGTTTCCGTTTCCTGGGGTTCACTTTCAACATCAGAATTTTCCGCATCTGCAGCTTCTTCCTCAATCAAAGTTTCGGGGAAGTAGATTTCCTGCAGAGTCTTATCCTGCTCGGCAAGCAGCTCATCTGCCAGTTTGTCATTGTTGCGGGAGATAAGAGCCACATGAGCTACGCCGTCATTTTCAAGACCGGTAATGATCTTCGCCTGTTCAGGGCTTGCCAGCACAGTGATGGTGGCTGACTGCTGCTTTTCTTCATCCTCCGTGGGCTCCTTGGCATTATCCACATTGATGCCGTCTGAGTCGGTGACGGACAATACTTTGACAAAACGCAGTTCCGGTACTTCGGCGGCCGTATCAAGAAAGTGGTAAATACGGATGATGTCACCGGGCTGAAGCTTGTCAGAGAGGCCGGAAGCAAGTGTTTTGACGGTCAGCGAGATTGCAACTTTACCAGAAGGGATGCTGTTGAGTGCAACATCGGACGAAACCGGTACAGAACTGATCTTGCTGGTAAGGATATAGTCACCCACAGCCAAGTCGGCGGTAGCGTAGAGACCATTTACATCGGAGAGCTGATGGGCGATGTTGGAGGGGAGGTTATAGCCGCCTACCTCAACCACCTCGGCATTTTCTGACGAGATTTGCTCGCCTTTCAATACCGGCTGGGTGATACGGACGATTTCCTCTTTTCCATTGGTCTGACGGGCGATGGTTGGAAGTGCCACAAAGGCGATAACTGCCGCCAACAGCAGAGAGAGGATCCCGAAGATGAATCGGTTATTCAGTTTCATAAGCGTTGTCTCCTATCTTAAAAATAGTTGGGCCAGGGTCGCTGTACAGCAGCCACAGGCGAGAAATGGCAGGAACGGGATAGCAAGGGGCTGCCCAGTTCGATAAAGCCGCCTGAGAAGAAAGATCACAGGCATTGCGGTAACAGCGGCAGTCAGAAAGACCAGCGCCATGCCGGAAGGACCATAGACCAGCCCTAATATCCCGCAGAACTTGATATCCCCGCCGCCCAGACCAGTGCTGTTTGTTGCCAGTGCAGCTGCCAATGGAATACAAAAGCCGAGCAGGGCACCTACCAGGGCATGGGTAGCGACCGGCCAGAGGAAGAGCGGCGGGAGCCCGTGATTTAACAGGAAATACCCCTGCAGGACCGGCGCCAGGGCAGCTAAGGGGATAAAAAAGACGAGTGCCCGGTCAGGCACCCGTCTGTAAAGCACATCGTAGACAGCAAAGCCGGCCACCACAAAAAATATGGTAAGCAGGTAAGCTGTCCAGAGGCTATTCTCGATTGGTATACCAGTCATCATAAAGGCTCCCTTGGATCGAAACATAGTCATTTAGGTTGATGGATAACATGCCGTCAGGAGTCCAGGTATCCCACACCTGTGTATAGATGGTGTAGTCGGTGGCATCGGGGAACCACAGCGGTGTGAAATGCACTGTCCGGTCATAGGTGGAAAACTCGTTGGGCTTGAAGATGAATTTTGCACTTTGGCCGCCGGAACGCTGCAGAAGCCGCAGATAGGTCTGATACTGGAACTCAGGAAATACGGAAAAAGCAGTTTGGGGATAAGTAATGTGGCTGGTCGGGGCATCTGTGGACAGCGTTGCCCGCACTTCGGTTTTAACGCCGTACCCGCTTTTCATCGTCTTGCCGGATGCTGTGGGTACAATATCGTCTGGCATTAGGGACATCTCGCCGCTGATGGAAGCGGAGTAGCCCGTATATTCGTATTCCCAATATCCTTCATCCACCCAGTGTCCGCCATCTTCACCGTGGTCGCACCATACCCATACAGGCACCCAGTAGCAGCTCCAGACGCCCCAGTTGGCAGTGAGCTTCTGCGTTTCACTGGGTAGGGGCGGCACAGAGTAGCCGGGATTCGTGTCGGTTGCCACAGGGTCAGGTGGAATGTGCTCATTCAGATCCACGATTTTTGCGACAAAGGTATCCTGAGCGGTATAGGCACCGCTGACAGATACTGTAATGGTCACGGTTTGTGGGGTGGAGGGGGTATGCCATTTGACCCAGACTACCTGACTGTCACCGGCTGGGATCACTATATCATTGACCCGGTAGGTGGTGCCGAGAATATGGAAGGTAACCGATGCCGGATTATCCGGCGTCAGATCCTGATCTGTCCGCAGTGTGACGGCGGTGATCACATCCGTATCTACTCGGTATTCGACATCAGGGGCCTCAATTTCTCCTTCCGGCGGAGCTTCATCAAACCAGACGATACCAACGCCAAGGGTGCTGATGATGTCGGAATTGTTCTGCTTTCCAGTGGTGCTGCCTGTCCAGGCGGAGATGCCAAGGTCGCTGAATTCCAGGAACATTGACAGCGGCAGATTTTTATGGGTAAGCGAGGTCATGGTTTTCCGCAGATTGCCGCCGGACATCTGATCATACAGGCCGGCTTCAGTAGCTGTCATACAGTAATACTGGCCGTTGTGCGTGAAATAGGCAATGGGCTCGATCAGCAGCTTGTACTCGCCGGCAATCATCCGCTCATAATCGACTCCGGCTGCCTGAGCGACCATCATGCACGCATATTCAGAACAGAAATACCGTTTGATGGCTTCGATGTTGCTCTGCCCCTTGCTGCTGACGATTGTGGGCATAGATTGCGTAGGTCTAATGCAGGAATAGGCAACGCCGGACTGGAGGGAGAGGCCGGCGCCGCCCAGGTATTGCAGTTTGTTGACTTTCCCAAAATGGAGAAGACTGGTCTTCTGCGTCCGGTTTGAAAAGTCCAGCGGAGAAGATACGGCAGTTCCGCTGGATGCGTCAACAACAGTAATGCGGACGCCATCGTTGCCTGAGTTCCAGAAGTTGCTGCTTGTGCCATGACCCATGCTGCCACCGCCGCCATCTATGTTTCCATTTCCGCCCGTTGCAAAGGCAGAGGAGGGGAATAGACAGAAAACAAGGGTAAAGCAGCATAGGAAGGCGAGAAGTCGTTTCAAATACATCACGCTCCATTCCTTTTGAAAATAGGAAGGCCGCCACAATCCTGTGACGGCCAAGTAGTGCCATATTCAGTTGTAGTAAATCAGCCCATATTGCCGACCTGTTTGTTCAGATCTCCATCGCTGTCACCGGTGGACTGCTGTACATTGCCGGGAACAACCCAGCCAAACACCGGATCATATACAGCTCCATTTCCGTTGCTGGAGCCTGGAACCGGCTCATTGCTGGGCGGCGCTTGCTCGGCGGGCGGGGCAGTAACCTCCGGAACTGACGGGTCGGGATTGACGGTATGCTCCTGACCAGGATCTTTGATTTCGGTCTTACCTTCCGGCACCGGAGGAGGCGTTTCTTCAAGCTTTTCAGTATCGGTGAAGTCGATCACAACCTCATCCTCCGTTTGGGAGGTTACTTTGGGATATTCTTCTTCGGCATCTGTGGACTGGCCGGGAGCATAAGCATCTGCTCCATTATCACCATCTGTCTGTGTGCCGCCATCTGACCAATCGCCGGTGACGCTGCTGGGTGGGGATTCATCCGGCCTAAAATCTCCGGTACGGTCGCGGCTTACGAACCAGCAGACACCCAGAATAGTGACGCAGAGGAGAGCCAGCGAGGAAACAATAAAGCCTTTGGATTGGAAAAACTTCTTCATATTTTACATACACTCCTTTTTTGCTGTTATATAAAGCCTATACGGTAGAATGTGCCGGGCTTTCAACAGTAGGGTTAGAATTTTGTGTTGTGGTAGCCTGTCAGCTCCACCCGTTGGGTGATAGCCGGATAACTGTGGCCGAACATCCGCACATAGAACTCCACGTCACAGTAAAAGATGTACTCAACCCGTCCATCCTCTACATTGAACTCCAGGCTGATGTCGGAAACCTTGTAATCCTCCGTTGAAAGCGGAATCTTGGAGTCCAGGCCACCTGCCACTGTAGCCTCCAGCATGTCGGTATAGTCACTGCTGGAGTAAAGGGTATTTAGGTACTCTTCAAAGTTAGTTTCACGCTGGGAACGGTAGGTATCTGCATAAATCGTGCCGCTAAGGTTATTTAACTCCATTTTAGCGCCGTTGCGGATGTTGATGCAGGTGATCCGGATGGAAGCGTACAGGAGCAGGAAGGAAATCAGCATCACGATGCCTACCACAAAAAAGCAGGCGAAAAAGGTGATCTCGCCCCGTTCGTTTCGCAGCAGCTGTTTCAGCTGCAGGAATATACGTTTCATAGGTCACCTCACTTCCAGTAGTGCTCACTGACGCCGCTGCCGCGGGCAACAACTGTGATGTTTACCAGGTCAAAATTCCAGAACCCGCCCAGTTTAGCATCTCCCTCGATAGTAATGAAGAAGGGGGTGCCCAACTGGATGGCATTTGTCATACCGGATGGCCTGGGTGATGTGTAGGTAGCGTCAATGGAGTAGGAAATATTTTCGGCTCCTTCGATCTGAGAACTCAAAAATTCAAACAGCTCATCGGTCTCGCCGTTGACGCCGCCGGAAAGCTGGATCTGTTTGACCATCTGATCGGCGGCATGGTCAAGTTCCTGCTTGGTGGAAATGATGCTGAACAGGTCAATAATGAAGGCCAGCAGCAGGACAGCGATGAAGATGAAGACCACCGTACTGAAATAGTTGGCCTCGCCCCGCTCGTTGTTCAGCACCTTCCGGGCTTTTTGAAAGAGAATAGAAACCACCACCTTTACTGAAATTGAAAACAGCCGCTCCAAACCGGAGCGGCTGCTATGCAAAGTTTTGACTGTACCAAGTATAACAGATATGGATTTACGGCGAAAGGGCAGGACTGTGCCAATGTAGAGACAATTTTGTGCCAATTACAGCCCACCCTTAATAAAAGGAATCGCACCATAACGGCCGATCAAATACCCCTTCTCAATTTTGGTATCTTTGCGGATAGAAAAAGATTGGAGGGAAAACAAATCGGTAGCAGCGGTCAGTTCATCTTTTTCGGTGAACCAGATCTGATCTCTCCTCAGCACATCCAAGTCAAGAAGATTGGTGTTGTGTGATGTGAAAATCAACTGGCCTCCATTTGGATTGAACTCCACGCTGTTAAAAAGCGAGACCAGATGCTTTGTCAGGAGGGGATGCAGATGAGCGTCCAGTTCGTCTACTATAAGGAGTGCTCCTTCATCCAGCACCTTTTTTACCACACCAATCAGTTTGAAATAACTGTTGGTGCCATCGGATTCCTCTGCCATATTCAGTGTGTAGGAAGAAGTATTTCCCTCTGTGTCTTGTACCGTGTGAATGGCCTCAATATTGGTGAAAATATCGCCCTGCTGAGAAGTGGTGGGTTCTAAATCACGCATTTGAAGGGACTGTATACCAAAATCTGCGCCACGCAACATAGAGGCGATCATATGCCGGTAGCCATCGTCTTTGAGCTGTTCTGCTTCAAGTTCATAAGCATCTGCAGCAGAATGTTTCGTGATGATCCGGCAGGAAGCAAACCACTCCAGAACAGGAATTACCTTGGAATAGCTCCAGTTTGATGCAACAGACAGATAGAGCTTGTTAGGTGAAGTACGATTTTTGAGCATGCTTTGTTCATCGACATCAACAGTAAAACGAAAATCGTTTGTGTTTTGCCGCTCAAAAATGATCGCCTGCCTGCCATTGGGATAGTAATATAGGTATTCTTCAATAACAACTTTGTCTGTTACCGAAAAGCCATACGCGTATCGGATGCCATTTGCGGTGAAGATGACCTCAAAGCTGCTGGGGCGGACGGGTGTTTCACGGTCAAACTTGAAAGGCGAACGTTCGATGGCTTTGTGGAGCTGCTGGTTATGCGAAGTCAGCACATAATTTACCATGAACCAGAATGCATGAAGGACATTGGACTTCCCGGAAGCGTTGGCTCCGTAAATTCCGGCAGACTTCAAATACCGTTTGCTTCCATTCACAATCAGATGCTTCGGATGCTCTTTATCCTTACTGGCAAGCAGGGATAATACGACACTGCCTTTGATAGAGAGAAAGTTCTCTGCACGAAACTGAATCAGCATAAAATTGCCTCCTAAATCCTCGATTATATATATTATAACTGTATTTTCGTGAAAAATAAACGCATATAGAAGATAAAATTATGTATTGGGAAGTTTAGAAAGAGACGCATATACTGATAGTATGTGCTAAAGGGGGCAACAGCGACAAAACTAACTGAAAATGAGAAGCTGGTCTTGGAGTATATCTGTTTTTCTTCCTCCCATTGACTGCAACAAGAAAAAGTGTTATTATGAATACATAAAACGAAGGAAAAATGAGTATTATAATAACAAGTGCAACGGAAAGGAGATCTGTATGGAAAAGATAAAGTACCGGGATTTGATCATGCAGTATCTGACTGCTCTGGAGCCAGATCAAACAATTACAACCGAACAAGTCGCAGAGTATGTGGCGGAACGGCTTTTACTTGATACAGCGATGGTAAAAAAGACAGTCAATGTAAATATGGCTCGGCTTGAAAAAGAGGGGCAGATTATGCGCCTAACCAAAGGAATTTACTGCAGGAGAGTAAAAACAGCATTTGGATATTATACTCCAGATAAAGAAACACTTTTTTGTAAGCAGTTACTTCGGAAAGAAAACGAGATAATTGGATATGAAACAGGGTTGTCTGCATTAAATCGTATTGGTCTTGTTTCTCAAATGCCAAAAAGGAGATGCATTGCAACCAACCTGCATACAAAACGAATTCCCGAAGGAATGCAGATTGAGATTCGGAAACCGCCTATTGTAGTTAATTCTGGAAATTTTCGATATCTGCAAATTTTGGATGCAATCAGAGAACTGGATATGGCGCCAGTAGATACTGCAAAGCCGATTGATGTGGTAAGAGCTACTGTTGAGGAATTTACATTGAAAACTGAGATGTTGATTCTGATGGCCAGAAAATATTATGGGCAAAAAACTTTGCTTCGGACCATAGACATTTTGTTGGAGGGTAGTTATGAAACTGCACGAGGATAAATTTGCTTTTTTGAATATTATCAATTTAATCCATGAGGATAGTAGCATTCGGGCTGATATTTTGGAGAAGGACTATTATGTTACGCTACTGTTGAGGGAGTTGGCAGGGAAACAGGTAACATTACCAGCCTATTTTAAAGGTGGAACAGCCCTGTATAAAGCACAGAAAAGTATCCGCCGGTTTTCAGAGGATATTGACTTGACGGTGTGCATCGATAATTGCAGTAACAGCCAGGCTAAGAAACGGCTGGAGATGGCAACAAAGAAATATCAGGCCTTGCCACGCACATCCAGAAAGGATCTCGAAGATGATCGGAAAGGTAGTATCACAACTGTCTATGATTACACTCCACTTGTAGGCATTGACACGGATGATCCGCTCCAACGGTTTGGATATGTCAAAGTAGAAGGTACATCTTTTACTGTTAGCGAGCCTTTTACACCACTTGAAATTGAACCGATACTTTACACCTATGCCACCGAAGAACAGCGAAATATTCTTCGGTCACAATATGATGTTGTCCCTTTTATGATTAACACGATTCGGTTAGAGAGGATTTTTGCCGACAAGATTTTTGCTGCTGAATTCTATTATGAGCGTAAGATGTATTTTGATGTGGCAAAACATCTTTACGATGTCAGTGTCATGTTCGACTTAAAGCAGATTCAGGAAATGATTCAAAATCAGCAGATATTCCTTGAGATGCTGGGATATAAAAGGCTGGAAGAGACCCGAAGAACAGGCAGTGATCTGGCGGAAAAGAAGTTTTCTGATTTTCAGTTGCTCAGAGGGTTTTCTGATAATGAAGCACTTCGTAAGGACTATCAGAATATGCAACGTAACTATGTTTTTGCGGAAGAAGATACACTGTCTTTTGATTTTGTGGTAGAGCAGTGGAAGAAACTCGGAGAGGTATTGCTTGCGCTTGAGTAAGTGCAATATGAAACAAAACTGTGGACAAAAATTAGCCAGGGGAGCAGTGGTTTATCTGCTCCCCTGGCATTGTTTTGCTTACAGGTTCTGACGGATGATCCGAGTGATAATACCTACGGCCACACCCCGCTCCATATCCAGACGGGTGACGGCAAAAGATACATCGTCCTTTTTGCCGGGCATCCGGTAGTCATAGCAGGAATGGGCTACCGCATTGACACCATTGGAGAGACGCACATAGACAACGCCCTTGTGGACATCTGTGACACGGCCGGCATACTTGCCCTGGATACGGCACTTCTGCAGGTTGTCCCTGTCGGTGTTCTCGGAAATACTCTTGATGTCAGCCTTGATGCCCAAGTCCTCCAGACTGTTGCGCCGCACGCTGAGAATACGGACCAGCACCTCGTCGCCTACGGAAAAACGCTCATGGGCGTCACCGATCCAGTCCCAGGCAAGGTCACGGGCAAGAATGGAGGTTTCAACGCCGAAAACTTCCACGCGCACAACCTTTTCAGCCACTGCAATCACACGCGCCTGGACGATGCGGCCCTCATAGACACGGTACATACCGGCAGCATCCGTATCCAGATAGAAAATCTGGCGTTTGCGCAGCATGGCCTCCTTGCGGCTGGCAACTACGCTGCGGGTCTTGGAGTCGATACCACGCACGATGAAGTCAATGTCAGCACCGAGCATGTTGCCAAGGATCTTATTTTGGCGCAGCATAAGGTCGGCGTATTCCTGACCGGAAGGACTGCGGCCCAGATTGATCATCATTTCCTTGATAGGGATAATGACACGGAACCCCTTGTAATCCACAACTGCCACCGTCTTGCGGTTGTCCAGCTGTTCAATGCCGCCCAGCTTGCCGGTGATGATCTTGCGGGTGCGGTAGGCATTATGGATCTCATGCCAGATTACATCATCACGGTCTTCGGCAGTCTCGACATCATCCCGGCTGCGGATGGTAAGGACGGGGGCCTCGCCGCGCTGGGGGCGGGGCTGGCGCTGGGGAGGAGAAGGAGTAGGGGCAGGAGCGGCAGCTTCTTCCACGACAGGAACATCAGGCTCCACAGCAGGTTCCTCCGTATCAAGAATAGAGTCGGCTGTATCCGCCGACTCTGTTGTTTCGGCAGGGACTTCCTCTGTGACAGTTTCTTCAGGAGCAGCAGCTTCTTTCTTCTTTCGGCTGGTACGCTTGGGCTTGGGAGATGCAGGGGGTTCCTGCACAGCGTCGGCGTTATCTTCGTAAACATCAGGCGGCTGCACATCAAAGTCTTCCGGCATATCAGTGGGAGCAGCGCTTTGATCGTCTGTTTCAGCAGGCGTATCTCCGAACATTTCCTCCTCGGTGAGTTCAGGAAGGGGATCTTCAGCCATATCTTCGGCAGAGGTGTCCTCCAGGGGCTGATCCATCTGCCCCAGCAGTTCGTTCAAATCCAGACTATTGCCAGTATCAGCAGGAAGGGATTCAGGTTGAGCAGTATCGGCCGGCAGAGTTTCGCCTTCCGACATAACGGTTTCGGTAACAGGAGCCTCCTGTTCCAGAAGTTCTTTTTTCTTGGTTGCCATAGATTAAAACCTCCTATGAATTTGATAGTTTTGTTTAAGACAGGATGGAATCCTTGTCTGTGGTGATAATGCCTTCCGGCGTACCGGCAGATTTGGGGGCCGGAGCCTCTTTGGGTGATTTATCCGTGGGGGATGCCGGTTTGGTGGCTTTGCGCTTTGCCGGCTTCTTTGCTGCAGGAGCCGGTTTCGGCGCGGGCTGCGGTGTTTTGGCGGCTTCTTCTTCCAAGCGGCGCCATTCCGGTACATGGGCAGATGCTTTGCAGGAACGCAGGTACTTGGCTTCCGGGTGTTTGGAGTAATCCATTTTGTCTACCTGCAGAACCTTCTTGCCACGGATGATGATGAGCGCCTGATCCAGCGGGAGCCGCAGGACTTCATCAGGAGTAAGTACAGGGCGTTTTCCAACACCAGAGGTCTCACGAAACTCCGGTGTATAGTTGGAGATACGCCAGGTGCCCAGCTGTTTGGACTTACTGGATACTGCTACGGAGGCAAGCCCTGTCCTGGCAGAAATAAATTCGGCAGTAAGCTGGTCTGTACAGCCTAAAAACAACTGCGCGTCACAGTTTCCAATGATCTCCTGCCACAAATTCTGCGGGTATCGGTTCTGCAATCCTGCGAGATTTTGGAACACACAGGACATGGAGATATTCCGGGAGCGTATTACGCTGAGCCGGCGGGAGAGGTCGGGGATCGTGCCGCACGCTGTCAGTTCTTCCCCAAGGATATGGACAGGCACAGGCAGTTTGCCGCCCTCGCAGTTGTGGTCTGCATATCGCACCAGTTTGATGAAGCAGAAAGATAGAAACAGCGAGGCCAGAAAATCAAAGGTGCTGTCCTGGTCGCTGGTAACGAGGAAGTAGGCACAGGGCTGCTGACCCGGAAGCTCCAGATCGATCTCATTCTTAGCGGTAATTTTTTTGATCAGCTCAGACTGGAATACCTGCAGGCGGCTGCCCAGACCGATAATCACGCCGCTTCGCACTGTGTCGCTGGCCTGCTTGAACAGGCTGTAGGGTGCTTTGGCAGGGTGCGTGGAAGGAAGCGCCTCGAACAATGTGTCAAGTTGGGATTCCCCATTGAGAGTCAGCAGCCGGTAGACTTCGCCAATGTTGCGGTTTTCTTCCGCATAGCCTTGATCCACATACAGTACCAAGGCCTTGAGCAGATTCATCTCACAGGCATCCCAGAAATGGTCGCTCTTGCCGTTGTTCGTGGTGTTCTTGATGATGACATCTACAAAAAGCTGGGCCATTAGTTCCTGTCCCTCAACTTCGGCAAGGCAACACCAGGAATCTGAGTTTTCAGGCGAAACGAGGTTGAATACCTTGACACAATAGCCCCGGCTGCGGAGAAATTCGCTTGACTTCTCGTACAATTCCGATTTGGGATCGCAGATGATCAACGATTCTCCGGCGCCATTTTCACCTCGGACAGTGGCCTGAAGGATACGGTTCATACAAAACGAACGGGTTTTCATGGAACCACTGGCGCCGTAGACTGCCAGATTACTGTTGATTCTGGTATCTTCCGGTATGCAGACTGCTTTGCCATCCAGCATACCCAGTACAACACCCTTGTGTTTGCGCAGATCGGGCACCAGATCCAGTACGCCGGACATTTCTTTGCGGGACATCCAGCCGGAGGTGCCATAAGTGCCTTTGGCGGAGTAGGAGAAATTGCGGTCTTCATCATACTCACCGGCATCACCATATCCCATGCGCATGACCATGATGAGCAGCACTGCTAACAAGCCAATGCAGATCAAAATGCCATACACGCCATAAGGCGGTCTGAGCACAGAGGAAAGGCAGAGAAGGAAGTCGGGCGAAGCGGCCAGCGGTGAAGTACCGTCGCCGGGAATACCGCCGCCCTGTTTCCAGGTTGCATAGTTACCCAAAAGCTGTGCCAGAAAGCCGCCTGCGTATAGAATCGCAAGAATGGCAAAGGGCGCTGCAATCAGGCTTACGATCAGTTTTTTCTTGTTTATGGGAACAACCTCCCCTCGAATTTTGTGAAATCAATGGTCTGGAAGCGCACCCGGGAACCACAGTAGCTGCGAAGTACCTCTGCCTGGAAGTCAAAACAGATCAGTGTGCCTGGGCGCTCGGATAGTTCGAGGGAGGTGTTGAAGCGTGCGATACGGGGCAGATCGCAGAAATAGCCAAACAGGACTGGTGAGCCATCCGGTGAAACACCGTCATGCTCAATAGCCAGTCCGGGCTGCCTCGCAGTAAGACCTTGGAGCAGAATGCGGTCCAGCTCCGCAGTTTTCACAGGGTCGCACAGCAGTGCAAGTATCACCTCCCCCTGATGGTTGTTGGTAAGATAAAGAAAATGCTCATAGCTGCCATCCAGCATGAAGAAATCATGTTTGCGTCCTCCGGTGCTGGTCAAAATCTGGTAAGCCAGATCCATGCTGTTGCCCAGAATCAGTCCATGAACATCCTCATGGCGAAACTGTGGGGCCAGGCGCTGTTGGCAGATTACGCTCCAAATCAATGCCTTGACCCGCATTTCCGATTTGTAGCGCCACTTCATCAGGGCGCTGCTGCTGTTGTAGGTCACGAAGATGCCGGAGGGCGCAAGGAGTATTCCAGTGGAGCGGGAACTGCGGATCTTCGTGGTGTCGATCCCCATTTCTTTCACTTCTCTGGAACTGAAAAAAGCAGGATAGACAATCCTGCCGCCAGCGTAACCATCCGGCGCAAAAATTGCCGGTTTTTCATCCCGATACACACATACACCCGCATTATCCATGGTCACATAGGTTTCTGCCAGGCGGTGTAGCCGGAGTCTTCGGTCAATTTCGCATTTCAAACGGTTGGTGTCGGTATCTCCTGTCAGGTAGCTGGCAAACCTGTCCGGCCGGCTTTCCAGCAGAGTGGCTTTGGCTCGCGGCCCCAGACGGTAGCCGCGCAGTTTATCCCGGTAATAGGTACGCAGCAGCCCGTCTTTTTTCAGTGCAGTGACAACAGACTCCAGATAATATGGACTGCCGGGAAGTCTGTTAAGCTGGTCTGTGGGGAACTCGCCGGAGATGGCAGTCAGAGAGAGAAGCCTGTACGCCATCGTGTCTGGCTGTGGGAATTTCCCAAGTGATCACCTCCTTGTGGTGTGTGGCTTTTACCGAGACTGCAAGGAACTTCGGTAAAAATCCGTGGTGTAACGACAGAAAAAAGCCCCGAAATCCGGGGCTAAATACGATGTTGCGGCAGGTCGGACAAGCAATGGCTGAAAATGCTCAAAAATCCGAGATGGATTTTAGGGTGTTTTCATGCTCAGCAAGCCAGGCGGGAAACCGCTTTTTTTCCATGACACTGATTCTGGTACAGTCCTTTTCGCCCAGCGCAGCGGTGTTGTAGGCATCGCAGAGCAGGCCGGTATCGTCAGCCATGACGAAGGTGGAGAGGACATCCAGAAGCTGCTTTTCTTCCAGATTGTCGTAGTCACGGATACGCCGGGTGGGAAGGCACTGGTCATAAACCTGCGTAAAGCACACCACACAATCGCTGAAGCGGGGCATGGGATGCTCTTTGGCGTATTGCTCCAATGAGAAGTAGAACGGGTCGAGTAGAAACTCAGTGTTTTGCCTCTGCTTGCGTTTTGGGAGCAGACCAGGCAGGGTGACCTCCAGTACACCGTCCTCATAGACAACCTCAATTCCGTGTACAATACCGGCGGATGTCAGGTAATCGCCTTTGCGGATGGTGGTGCTGGAATATATCAAATGCCGCAGCCTGCAGGCAATTTTCTCTGCCCGCAGGGCGGCATCAGTGGATAAGACTTCATAGTTGTCCGGATAGCGCTGAATATCCGTGGTATCCATCGCGTAAAGAGCATTGCTCAAACGGGATATATCATCAAGAATGCTTCCGATTCGGTGTGAGATGATTTTTCGTTCCAATCAAGTTCCTCCTGTTTTCTTAAAGTAATGCACCTGGCCCGCTGCATCCACGGTGCAGAAACCGGAAATGCCAGGGCAGTCAATGCGGCGAATGTCTTCCGGATTATCGACCAAAATGATGCGGCGTCCACCGCTGCGGTCATCCCGAAGCGCATGGTTGATCAGGGCCTCCTGGCCGGAAGCTGCGTAGACGATTTCGTATAGTTCACCGTTTGCAAAGAAGATAAGCTTGACCGGAAAATCACCGGGAGCATGGTATTCCACCTGCCCGATAAAATCCAAGAGTACCCAGGCAGCCCGTATCAGGGAGTTGTCTGATTTTGCTGCCCAACCAGACGGAAAGTAACCGCCTGTATCAGTTTGAAAAATACGGCCCTGCTTTTGTAGATGGGAGAGCAGGGTCTTGATGATTTCTTCTTTGCCAGGGTGAAAGCAAAGAAGCTGCTGCATATTGAGACCGGGATACATCGTGACGATCCGCAGCAGAGCCGCAGCTTCATTTCCATAGATTTCAGCCCTGGTCTTCATGGGTATCACCTCCAATGGCGTAATATAGGCGTATTCAAGACGCATTAAAATAGGAAGGAAAGCCAGTCAGTGTAAGCCAAAAGATGATCTGGTTGGCAAAACTGGCTTTTAGGCGTAATGCAGACGCAAAGCAGACGCATAGCGGCGTCTGGCAGGAAAGTTGCACATGGGAATCACCTCGCTCTTCAAATTGTTATATCTGCTGTTCGGCAGATGTGGATTGTTCACGGCGTTTTCGCTCTACGATTTCACGCAGCTCGCGGCGGTCGGTAGTAATCAGATCCTTTTCCAGAGGGCTGGCTTTGAATTCCACCATAATATTGTTGTTATTGGTAGAAATCAGACCGTGACCTCTTTCAAAGTGAGTGATCTCCATTGTTTCAGCATCGGACAGGTGCAGGGCTTCCTGTACCCGCTGGGCTTCGTCGTCCTCCAGATTCAGAATGATCTTGGTCTTGGAGTTGTTGATGATGCCCTTACCAAATCTGCCGCCGTCAAGGTCAAAGAAATCGGCAAGATCCTGGCTTGCAAAAATCGAGGCGCCGCCGTAACCGCGTATGGTTTTGGCAATTTCCAAAAGGAAATCGCCAGCCAATCTTACACCAGCAGCACCGGCGCCGGATAGAAGCTGCCAGCACTCATCGATGAAGATGGCTTTTTCTTCTGTACGGTCGGCTTTGGCTCTGTCCCAAACAAAGTCCAGCGCCACAAACATACCTACGGTGAGCAGATCTCCCGTGAGGGAGGAAATATCCAAAACAGTGTACTTGTTGTCGAGCCGAACATTGGTCTGCTTATTGAAGGTGCTGGCGCTGCCGTTTACCAGACGGTTTAGAATGTGGGCCATGCGCATCGTTTCCTTGGAGGTTTTCAAAATTTCGTACAGGTCACCAAGCACCGGCATTTCACGGTACTGGCCGGGCTGTGCAGGGTCTTCCAAAGAGGCGTTATCATGAGTGATGCCTTTTGTGTTATAGGTACGAACAAGGGCTTCGTCCAAAAGCTGTCGTTCTTCGTGAGACATATCGGGGATCAGCAGACTGAAAAATATGTGGAGCTGCTGGATCTTTGCTGCAAGTTCAGATAACTGAATGCCTGGACCGTCCAGAATTTCATTCACCGAGCGGTCTACCCGCCGAATCTCCATAACATTGATGCAGTGGGGACTGGCCGGTGAAATCTGGATAAAGGAGCCGCCCACATTGGAGCAGGCGCGATGGAATTCATGGCCTTTTAGGGGCGCAACAATGAAAATGGGGATATTTTTCCGCCTCATTCGCAGCGCCATCAACTGCATGGTAAAAGTTTTGCCGGCTCCGCTCGTGCCAAGGATCGACATATTGGCGTTCTTATAGACCGCAGAATTGAAGATGTCCACGATAATAAGGGAGCTGTTGTACTTGTTGACGCCCAGCAGGATACCGTTATCATCACACATCTCATAGGAGGTAAAGGGATAACAGCTTGCCGCACCGCCTGTCAGCAGGTTGCGTTTACCGCGCTCATACAGTTTCTTTTCCATTGCCACCAATGGAAGGGCAGATAAAAACGCCTGTTCCTCCCGAAAATGGCAGGTGCAGGCGTTCATGTCTTGTGAGAGCAGGAGCTTTTTCATTTCGCTGACCTTCCATTCCAAGTCTTCCTCGTTGGAGGCAGTAATGGTAATCAGCAGATTCAAGTAGTAGAAGTCCTCGTTGTTGGCAAGGCCCTCTTTGAGAAAGTACCCGCTTCGGATAGCGCCATCAATGTCATCAAAGTCGGTGTTGGTGTCGCTGGCGTCCTTGATTTTGGAACGGTTGATACGCAGCTGCTGTCCGACTTTCTGGATGATGGTTTCTTTGGGCTGACGGGAGAGGAACATATCCATATCGATCCCGTCACCGGCATTGACGATAAGACTGAGCCAGCCGGCTGGAACCTGCGTTTTGTAGCCATCAGAGGGCACCAGCAAATAAGCATAATACAGACCGTCAATGCAGATATGGTGACCATGCGTGAAGTCAATGCTTTTTGGCGCACAGAATTCGGTGGCAGGGATATGGTCGATCTCACTGTCGCGCCCTTTGGCAAGGTACTCAGCCACAACCTCCTGTGCCCGGACGGAGAGTGGCTTTACAGCACTTTCATTTCTACAGAGCAGGTTATAGAGGACATCTACGGTAAACTCATCCCAGTTTTTCGGAACGATGACCTCGTTACCGCACTGACGGAGGTAGTTGGTAGCAGTATGGACTGCACTTTGCAGGGCATTGATTGCCTCGCCTTCTTCATCAGAGCGCTTGGTGTTGCTCCACGGCTCATATTCAAAAATCAGGAAGAAACGTCGGGTAATTGCCTCACGGGAACCAATCTGCTGAACGAACTGGAGGTAGTCTTCCTGCATGAGCAGACACTGTTCATTGGTCTCCTGTTCCATCTCCTTCCGAACGGTATCCAGATGGCGGTTGATCTCTGCCCGGCGTGTCAGTACCTTGATTTGCAGCTTGATGGGGCTGATTTTCAAGTAGGATACAAAGGAATAGATGATGTTCCGCTGTTCCTGGGCACTGCGCAGCATAAAATTGATGGGTACTACCTCGACGACCTTGACATAGCGGTGGTCCTTCGTGTAGATGATGCCGTTTTCAATTTTGGAAATCGGCAGATAATCTGCTACCGGGTTAAGGCAGGCGGGCTTCGGCTCCTGGGTGCGGATAGGGCGTTTTACTTTGCGCTCCTTGGAGACCTTCTTTTTTTGCTTGGCGGCTTTCTTCTCCTTGGCAGGCTTCTGCTTTTTCACAGGACGGAGTTTTTGGCGGATCTCGTAGCCACGAACTTCATCAAACTCCGCTGGGAAATCCTCTCTGCCGGAGCGCCGTGACCGTCTGGAAGCCTTGTCGGGCTTGTGTACCTTCTTTTTAATATGCTTGCCGCCATGCTCTGCCGCCGGAACCGCATCTTCTGCGCTGTTACCGCCTATAATGCGGCGGTTTCGCAGGTACTTTATGAAAATCAGCAGAAAAGAGGAAAGGCTCTCACCGGAAATTCCGATAAGCGCCACCAATGCTGCTGGCAGTGCGGTCAGGCACAAAGCGATGATACGGGCAGTCAGGCTAAGAGGGAGCAATGAAAAAACCGGCACACCAATGGCAAATGCCAGGATGCCGGCTTCAATCACATTTCGGGCTTTGAACATACCACCGAAGAAGGTGCCTGACTCGATGAAATTCGGTGGTATTATGTAGGTATCTCGGTCGATTTTATGATTCATGATTAACCTCGTTTCCGAAGCCGGGCGGGCACATCAGCCGATAATCCAGAACGGACCGCCAGCTCCAGCGCGCCGGCTGGCCTCATTTAAGATAATGGACAGATCCCAGAGCTGTTCGCTCCGTGTGTAACTGGCAGGGTCAGCCACCATGATCTTGCCGTCTTTTACGCCACGCAGGACAATGAAGTGACCGGATGAGGTAAAGTGGCCTTCAGACATGATTGCTACTACCAGTTTACCATTAGCCAGTGCGTCTGTGATGCGCTGTGGTTCCGCAGTGGTACAGCCGGAAACCGGAAGCCCCCATTCCCCAGCGGCGGCAGGTATCAGTGCATGGTAAGAACCACTGCTTTTACACCAGTAGCCGTTGTTGTAAGACCACTCGGCCATCTCCACAGGGTCAACCATATCGTCTGTCAGAGAGGACACCACGATTGCCATAGCGGTAGGGCCGCAGCCATAACCGCCAATATTGTCCGTGCCATAGGCTTTACCGGCATAGCGTTCATCCAGCTGATTGTAGTAAACAACAGGTGTGATCCCATCGGTGAAAGTAACATCGCCCAGAGAGGTGATGCTGTTTCCGGTCCACGCTTCCAGATTCTGCAGCAGACCATCGCCCAAGAACAGGCTTAGGTTGGAGGCATAATCGGCTGCAAGCTCCTTTTGGTCATCGGTAAGCTGGAATACAACATCAGAAAAATAGGACTCACCGTTGTAACGGACAGTATAGACCATCCATGTTTCTGGCTCTGTTGTTTCTTCCCCAGTCTCCGGATCGGTCACGGTGCTCTCACGAATCTCTTGCTTGCTGGTGTAGGAATATAGATGCTGCTTGTTTTCCCGCAGGGTGGCGGCAAGGTCATTTAGAGAAATGCTTTCAAAATCCTTGTCTTTGGCTGCACAATACTGAGAAATAAACAGGTTGGCGTTATAAATAGGCCCGCCGGAATAAGCATTTTTGACCTCCATATGGTCGGCTCCCGATGCCGCAAAGTCAGCTTCGATCCGGGCAAGTACATCATCCAGTGCCTCGCCCAAGATGCCGTTGAGGGTAAAGGTGATCTCGTTGGCGTTCTCAATAATCGCTGTTTCGCTATTCAAAATCGGAATTTCGGGGTCAGATGGCGAAAAGGCATTGGTCAGTCCGCCGAAAATAAGACCGGGGAGCATGAGAACAAATAATACCGGCAGCATAAGCAGGGCAATGACTGCCACAATGATTTTTCCGATATGCTTCCGACCTGCCCACACTGCGCCTGCAACTGCACCGTAAGGACCGCCTGCGGCAGCGCCTTTGGCAGCGGAGGAAATAGCCTTTCCTGTTTTGATTGCGCCGCGGATGGTATGCGCTGCGGAGGCGCCGGTCTCCACAGCTTCGGAAAAACCGCTTTTTTGATCTTCTGGCATTTATATCTTGTCCTTTCTCCTCGGGGCTGGAGGCAGTTTTTTGACAATGGATTCGTTGAAGGCGATAGAACCGTCAGGAGCCATATAGGGCGATTTGTCAACAGCATCCACAGCGTACTGTTTATACCATGCTGTGCCATCCACGGCATGAACGGTGGTGTACTGGCCTTCCGGGGCAACATATTGGTCTGCGTGGTACATACCAAAGGAGATGCCTTCGGGATGTTCCGCAGTCACTTCTGTGCCGGTGATGCGGCCGCCGCCAATTTCGACATTTTGGAAGGTCGGAACATTTTCAGCTCCGGATTCCAGTGCCGCATATCCCATGTAAGAGTGCAGGGCTTCGGCGGCTTTTTCACCGGAAATGGAACCCATCTGGCTGATACTGCCCGTGGCTACGCTGCCGATTACATTGTTGGCAAAATAGCCGCCCTTACTGACGGAAGAAGCGTACATATGGCCGCCGATCCCTCCGGCTGCAGCATCGCCTAAAAGACTGCCAAGACCGGAAGGCTTGGAGCCGGGAGTTGTGGTGGCTGTTTTGATGGCGCTGTTTGTGACTTTTCGGCTCACCACTCCAGCAAGACCGCCGCTGGCAAACCCTGCTCCAAAGCCGCCGCTGCCTTTACCACCGTTTGTGTTGACATTGGTGGAACTGCTGTTTCTCCCGCCGCCAAAGTGGTGACTGGAAAAGTTCTTGATGCCGCCGATGCCTCTGGCAGCAATCATAGCCTCAGCCAGCATGCTGCCGCCGGTATGTCCTACATTGACACCAAGACTGGAGAGGAAGGAATCGATTTTCTGGCCGACTTTGAGAAAGCCGATAGCACAGAGAAACCAGATAAACACATTGCCGGAAACGGCTTCTTTTCCCACAGCGTCTACCTGAGCCTGCACATCGCTTTCGGAGATAGCGGCAAAAGCCGGCTGGCAGAGCAGGCAGGAGAGAATTGCGACTGTAAAGGCCGCAAACAAAAATTTTTTGAGTTTCTTCAAGGATAAGACCTCCTTACAACGAAAGCGGGTTCGCAAGGAAGGACCCCACCATGCTTGTGAACAGGCGCAGGCACCAGGCGTTCATGACCAATAGGAAAATTTGACCGCCAAGCATCCGGCACCAGGATTTCCAGATGTTTGCTGTGGTCTGGCTGGCGCCCATAGAAAAAGCCACAGGAGCCGTGTAGACCAGTACACCGAGCAGCACATACCGTTCGGCTGCCTCGAACAGAAGTTTTAGGTAGTTCCAGGCCAGGATGAGAACCAAAATCAAGGTAATCAGCGCCACAGCCCCATTGGCACACACACCGATGATGACCAGCATCACGGAATTGAAGTCTGCAAAGCTTAATGCAGGAAGGTCGGACTCCATGATCCAGTGGTAGGGGGTGCCGCCGATGGTAAGAACAATATTGACGATTTCATCTGAAAAGAGCGTCAGCAGGATAAAAATAACGGAACGGATACTCAGCTTTACCGGGTCTTCTGCTTCCACACCTGCGCCAAGACCGAAGTTTTTGAATAACTGCCAGACCCAGTTGAGCAGGATGATCCCGATTGCCAGAGCCACGAAAACAGAGTACATAGTCTCTGCAGCGGGAAAATAACGCAGAAATACAGCCATATCACAGCCCAGCGCACCCAAAACCGATGTGGTCACCAGATCAAGACCGGCCATTACCTGTTCTGCGATCCATTCCACTATGCCGTCTAAAATGCCCATAAATGCAAGCCTCCTTTCCAGCGAGCAGTCAGACGGTCAATCAGCCTGTCCATTGTCCGCCACTAAAGAGCGGCGTCACATACGCCATGATAAAGCCCAAGCCATTGAGGATAGCCCAGGTGATACAGATTCGTTTGAGCCAGGCGCGGCTTTCATCCACCGTCCGTCCGGAACGGGAGAAGTTCATGAGCAGCAAGGCTACCGAAGCAGTGACGATGGCGGCGATAGTGGAGACGGCAAGGATTTGGGTGTATACATCCTGCATGATCTCTTTGGCCTTGGTCCATACATCTGTTGCCGCATAAGCCGGCTGGCAGAATATCATGGACATTATCACACACAGGAAGGCGCTGTAAGCCACTTTGGGCAGCGAAAGCCTGCGCTTGAACTGGGTATCCGGCTCCTGAAGCTGCGGAGTTTGAGGGGTTTTCGTTTTCTTCAATTTGCGATCCTCCAATTCTGAATGATTTTTTGATGCTCAATAGGGAACAGAAAAACCCACACCTGTCAAAACAAATGTGGGCTTTCAAATGGCTGGGCGGCCATCTGGGCAGCAAAAAAGCACCCTGATGAAAGGTGCCGTTACTGTCCTGTTCGGTTTTGGGTGCAAGTTTGAGCATATTCAGTTTAACACATCGGTATTTACACTGAAAGAGCAGAACCATGCCAATTTTGTTCCCGAATTGTGCCAATTATTTGCCCGATTGTCCGGAAGATGATTTTGGCTCTGGGAAGAACTGCTCCAGCATGTCTAAACTGTCCTTGGAGGTATAGCCCCAAAGAACGGAACTGAGGGCTTCAATGGCTTCCCGGCGTTTGCGGTAGTAAGTTCTGAAACTGATGTCGCGGATATGCGGTCGCAGGGTCTCGATAATTTCCTCAACATTTTTGAGCTGCTGCGGCGAGAGGAAGGAGTAGTACAGCAACCAGTAATATGCCTCACCGTTTTTGTGCTTGGTACGCAGCAATTCGATTGCAGAATCCAGCAGCTTGAGCATTTTGTGGCTGCGTTCAATGCATTTGGCATGATGCTCGATGTCGCTTCCGGCCAAATCAGCGCCAGCCAGATAGACTGAATCCAGAAAATCCTCAATGGAGGTACCATACTCAATCTCAAACTTGGTGCGGACATGCTGGACAGAAAGCTCCAGGCTCCACACAACATCCCGGTATTTTTTCAGCAGTTTCCAGGTATCATGGTACAGGGGATTATCAGCAACATCAGGTTCAACAAATTTTCTCATTTCAGGTTCCTCCTATTTTCGTGCTCCTCAGAGGGAGTGAGTGTAAGTTCAAAAGTGGCGATTGAAGTATTTGTGCCGCAGAGGATGGTCAGACCAAAGTGGACTGTAGATTTCCCTCGCGCACGCGGAATCAACTCTTCCCAGCAGTCGTCCGATAAGGGATATAACTTATAGCGGGAGAGTGGGCAAGAAAAGCAGGAAATCCCTTGCGTAGATAGGATGTCAGCCATCTTGCGGAGTATCGTTTCAATGTGCGATTTTGAAACGCTGGAAAGTGCATCCGAAACAATGACCTCATGCTCAGAGATAGAATGGCTCTCTTCGGTTTCAGCAGTTTCCGGAAGCTCCAGATGAATGTTTAAGGTCATGGCAACTTCCTCCTTGTCGATTAAAACATCGGAAATCTCAAACATGGTGGACAGGTAGTTCTGCAGGTAGATCACGCTTCCATGCCGGCCGGGAAACGACATGATAGAGATATACCCAAGACCGTCCAGCTTTTTCAGTATCCGGCATACGGTAGCGCGTGACAGCCCCCAGCGGCAGGAAAGCTCGGTATAACTGACCAACGGGTTTCCTGTACCATTGCGAAAGTAGGCTACCGGACCGACCTCTGACCCCTGCACCTGCGTATCGTTGTAGACAGCGGATACCCACAGATCCAGAACGATGTCCATTTCAGAGCAGCGGGCAGAGCTGACCAGTTCCAGGGCAACAGAGACTGGCAGGAAGAAAAAACCGGTATCCTTTTGGCAGGGGGCATTGTATTCCAGTGCGGAATTGTGGCGGGCCCAGTGGAGGATTTTATATTTGACTACGTTGCCACGGCCCAGCAGTGTATAGGAAATCAAGTGCTGCTTCTGAAGAGTATCCAGCATGGACAGCGCCTGCCGATGAAAGCGGGTGCGGAACCAGCAAGACAGTTCCTTGACGGTGCAAACCCATTCGCCGGGCGAGACTGTATAACTGATCCCGTCAATACGGCGGTATGAGGTGCGGAAGTTTGCATAGCTGCAAAGTACAGTAAAATGAAAAAGGCCGGAGCCTCCGTTTATGCGGATGCTCCGGTCGTTGATCAGTTTGTGGATGAACTCACGATAAATCCGGCATCGTGGGTAATCTACCACTTGTTTAATTTGAAGTTGGTATTCTGGCATAGTGAACCTCCTAGTTTTTTATGCAGACAAGTAGTTCATTGAAAAATGTTGACTTGAATAACTGATGGGGTTATACTCATATTTGTATGAGCTGCAAATAAGCAGTTTGTGCATTGCTGGTTTCCGCAGTTTTAGCATCGATACCTTATAATATAGGCTAAAAGCGATAAAGAAACAGTATCAGGGATGTTCTTCACGGCTCTACAATGTGCCAGTCCTTTTTGTGGAAGATTTATCCAATTTTTGACATTTTGGAGTTGACACACTTTTTCACAAAAAAATACGCCTACAAACAACTACAATTTTTATACAACTTTTCGAGTGAAGCGGACGGCCCAATAGGACACAAGACGGATGATAAATAGTTTCAAAAACCCAGCAATTATGCGGATTTTGCGCACTACGGAGCGGTATGAGGCGGGATGGAGAGAGCAAAATTTTATTCCCCACAATGAAGCCGCTTGACTCCGACAAGAAGGGTTCCAAGGAGGCTTCTGCCCCCGCCGAGGTCGCTCCCGCCGCTCCCGCCGCGGAGGAGAAGATCGACTTCTCCAAGGTGGAGATCGAGCCGCTCTTTGCCGACTATGTCGACTTCGACACATTCAGCAAGTCCGACTTCCGCGCCGTGAAGATCAAGGCCTGCGAGCCGGTGAAGAAGAGCAAAAAGCTCCTGAAGTTCGTCCTCGACGACGGCACCGGCACCGACCGCGTCATCCTCTCCGGCATCCACGAGTACTATGAGCCCGAGGAGCTGGTCGGAAAGACCGCCATCGCCATCGTCAACCTGCCCGCGCGCCAGATGATGGGCATCGACTCGTGCGGTATGCTCATCTCCGCCGTCCACAGCGAGGAGGGCAAGGAGCGACTGCACCTGCTCATGGTCGACCCGCACATCCCGGCGGGCGCAAAGCTGTATTGAGCCGCAATAAGAAAATAAACCGTCAGAATGGGCAGTCCCGGCCGGGATTGCCCATTCTTGGATGAGGGGGAGGAGCGCAAGATGCAGGAGCTGATTCAGAATATTCTGGCCACGGTCGATAAAAAAGGCGTACAGCGAGACGGAAAGAAGATCCTGAAAAAATGCAGCATGAAATCCGCAAAGGATACGGGCTATGTCATCGAACTGGCGGTCTGGCTGTATGTTTACGGGCATGACAGAGAAGCGGCTGCCGTCTGCGGCCTGTTGGCGGGCGAGACGTTCAGCGGCAATTATACGCTCTGGGACAATATCGACCACGCCTGCTGCCTGAAGGCGCGCATTCTCAGGGAGCAGGGAAACTTAGAGGAGAGCCGGCAGATCATCCGGCGCGTCAACCGGCACAGGCACCCCGAGCTGTACGGCAGCGGGGTCGAGTGGTTTACGAAGACTATCGACGACAATATCCGAAACAGTCTGGTCAATAACAACAGCAAGGCGGAAGCGCGAGGTTGGAGACTACTGAAGCTGGAGAAGGCGATTGCCTATCGGGAAGCTGGACAGTACCCCCCTGACGGACGACGAGCTGGAGCGGATCATTGCGGAATTAAAGGATGTATTATCCCATGAAAAATAACAAAATGACAAAGGATACCGTTCCGGAGGGGGTCAGCGTGGTGATGGCGCTGGTGGATCTGATCCCCGTCGTGTTTTTCGGCCTGTCCGCCGTCCGGGTGGGGCGGCTGTTTCAGAGTGCGCTCTTTGTCACCGGGGCGCTCATCTGCCTGCTCTCCGGCGTCGTGAAGGTGCTTTGGAAGCTGATCGCCGCCGTGTCCCGCAGGAACATCTGGCCCATGTTCGTTCAGATGCGGATTTTCATGCCGGTCGGCTTTCTTCTGCTGCTGGCGGCGCTGATCGCGGGCCGCGCGAAGCTGTGCAGCGCGGCGATTCTGGCCGGGATCTGCGGCTTTCCGGCGTGTGTGTTCTTCGCGCTGGGCGCGCTGGGGATGGTCTGCATGTGCGTCTTTGCGCGGCGGCTCGATTCGAGCGACCCGCGCGCGAACTGGCTCGAGCAGGGCGTCAACGCTCTGGCGCAGATCTGCATCTATATCGGCCTGCTGCTGGTGTGAACCAATCGTTATGCACGACATTAGACAAACTAATACCATACATAACGATTTCCTATTTCTTCGGAGCTGCCGCCCCGTGCTATAATAAAAAATTGGACAAGACATCCCCACTTGAAAAGGAGTGTTACACAACATGAACAGAACGATTGGAACCGTGGTCAGAGGCGTGCGCGCCCCCATTTTCCGCGAGGGTGACGATGTTGTCTCCGGCGTCGCGGAAACGGTGCTGACCGCCCTGCGTGAAAACGGCATCGAGCCGCGCGACAAGGACGTCGTCGCCGTGACGGAGTCCGTCGTGGCCCGCTGCCAGGGCAACTACGCCACGACCGAGCAGATTGCCGCCGACGTGCGCGCCAAGACCGGCGGCGACGTGGTGGGCGTGACGTTCCCCATCCTCAGCCGCAACCGCTTCTCCCTCCTGCTCGAGGGCATCGCCGCGGGCGTGAAGAAGCTCGTGCTCGTGCTGAGCTATCCGTCCGACGAGGTCGGCAACCACCTTGTCTCGCTCGACCAGCTCGACGAGGCCGGGATCGACCCGTGGAACGACGTGCTCGATCTGGCGCGCTTCCGCGCCGCCTTTGGCAAGGTCATCCACCCCTTCACGGGCGTGGACTATGTCGACTACTACAAGGGCATCATCGAGAAGGCGGGCGCTGAGGCGGAGATCGTTTTCTCCAACCGCGTGCAGACCGTGCTCGACTACACGGACACCGTCATCTGCTGCGACATCCACACCCGCGCGCGCAGCAAGCGCCTGCTCAAGGCCGCGGGCGCGAAGGTCGTGCTGGGTCTGGATGACCTGCTGACCGCCCCCGTGGACGGCAGCGGCTATAACCCGCAGTACGGCCTGCTCGGCAGCAACAAGGCCGACGACAGCCGTGTCAAGCTCTTCCCGCGCGACGCGCAGGCCGTGGCTGAAGCCATCGGCCGCCGCATGTGCGAGGCCACCGGCCATCAGATCGAGGCCATGGTTTATGGCGACGGTGCATTCAAGGATCCCGCCGGCAAGATCTGGGAGCTGGCCGACCCCGTCGTCTCCCCCGGCTATACCAAGGGGCTTGAGGGCACGCCCAACGAGCTGAAGCTGAAGTATCTGGCCGACCACGAGTTCGGCGACCTGAGCGGCGAAGCGCTGCAGCAGGCGGTCGCGCAGAAGATCCGCGAGAAGGACGCGAAGGTCAGCCTTGTCGGCAACATGGTCTCCGAGGGCACGACGCCCCGCCACCTGACCGACCTGATCGGCTCGCTCTGCGACCTGACGAGCGGCTCCGGCGACAAGGGCACGCCCATCGTCTATATCCAGGGCTACTTCGACAACTACACGAACGACTAAAAAGCCGTGCGATTTTCATCCGCGCCGTGGGGAAGAACAAGCCCCGCGGCGCGGATTTTTCTCTTGACAGTTGTCCGAAATCGTACTATACTGGCAATCGTCCGATTTCGGACATGCTTCGCACACGGGAGGAACCCATGAACATCCAGCTCTCGGAGCACTTCACCTATGGCAAGCTGCTCCGCTTTACGCTCCCGTCCATCGTCATGATGGCCTTTTCGTCCATCTACGGCGTGGTGGACGGCGTTTTTGTCTCCAACTTCGTCGGCGCGGATCCCTTCGCCGCCGTCAACCTCATCATGCCATTTCTGATGATCCTCGGCGCGGTGGGCTTTATGCTCGGTACCGGCGGCAGCGCACTCGTGGCGTATATGCTCGGCGCCGGCAATGAGCGCAAAGCCAACGAGACGTTCTCGCTGCTCATGTACGTGCTCATCACGCTCGGCGCGATTTTCACGGTGCTCGGCCTGCTGTTCCTTGAGTCCGTCGCCCGCCTGCTTGGCGCGGACGAGATACTCCTGCCCTACTGCGTGAGCTATGGGCGCGTCATTCTCATCGCGCTCATCCCCTTCATGCTGCAAAACGCGTTCCAGAGCTTCCTCGTGACGGCGGAGCGGCCGCACTTCGGCCTGTATATCACGATCGCCGCGGGCGTGACGAACATCGTGCTCGACGCGCTGTTCATCGCGGTGCTGCGGCTCGGCGTGGTCGGCGCGGCTCTCGCCACAACCATCAGCCAGTATATCGGCGGCGTGATTCCGCTGCTCTACTTCATCTTCCCCAACAAGAGCAAGCTCCGGCTCTGCCGCGCGCGGCTCGATCTGCGCGCCATCGCCAAGGCCGGCAGCAACGGCGCCTCGGAGTTCATGACGAATATCTCCATGTCCATCGTCAACATGCTCTATAACTGGCAGCTCATGCGCCTGATGGGCTCGGACGGCGTGGCGGTGTTCGGCGTGATCATGTATGTCAACTTCATCTTTGTGTCCATCTTCCTCGGTTATTCGATGGGCAGCGCGCCCATCGTGGGCTATCACTACGGCGCGGGGAACCGGACAGAGCTGCAGGGGCTGCTGCGCAAGAGCCTGCGCCTGATCGGCGTTTTGAGCGCGGTGCTCACGGCGGCGGCCGAACTGCTCGCGCGGCCGCTCGCGATGATCTTCGTCTCGTATGACGTGAACCTGCTCGCCGTCACGCAGCGAGCCTTCGCCATCTACGCTATTTCCTTCCTGCTGGTGGGCTTTAACATCTACGCGTCCTCGTTCTTCACCGCGCTCAACGACGGATTTACCTCCGCGCTCATCTCGTTTGCGCGGACGCTGGTGTTTCAGATCGCGGCGGTTGTGCTGCTGCCGCTGGTGCTGGGTGTGGATGGCGTGTGGGGCGCGGTGATATTCGCCGAGCTGCTTGCGCTCTTCCTGTCGTGGTACTGCTTCGCGCGCAACCGGAAGAAGTACGGCTATGCCTGAGCGCGGAAGGGAGGGATTTCACCGTGTCCTACAGCCATGAATATAGCGCCATCGAGTCGCTGATCGGCTGCGCCTATCACGAGGCCGCGCTGAAAATGCATCTGGCCGACAGCGAGCTGTGCATTCTCTATACGCTCCACACGCACGGGCCGGGCTGCCTGCAGAGCACGCTCTATAAGGAGACAGGGCTGACGAAAACGACCGTCAACTCCGCGCTCAAGAAGCTCGAAAAGGGCGGCACGCTCTATCTGACCCCCGGCCCCGGCCGCAACACGCGCGTCTATCTGACCGAGAGCGGCGCGCAGCTGGCGCGGGATACCGCCGGGCGGCTCATGGAGCTGGAGAACCGGATCTACGCCAGCTGGACGCCCGAGGAGCAGGCGCTCTTCCTGCGCCTGAACCGCGACTTCGCGGAAAAGCTGACAGCCCTCGTTCGCGAAGAGCTATAAACAAAAATAAGGAAATACCGGGCGGTGCATCGCACCGCCCGGTATTTCCTTAACAAAAGGTGTCTCACAGAGTTCGCGGCTCGCAAGCCGCGAATAAATTAAAATCATTTTTCTGGCGACATGCGCGTCAGAAAAATTCTCTGCGCGCAGCGAGCGTCGCAGGCTGGCACAGCCAGCCGAGGCGCAGAGTGGAGCGAATCCTCTCACACAAAATGGCTGCGCCATTTTGTGTGAGTTTAAAAGATATAGTTGATCTTCTCGTCGCGGAACTCGGCCAGACGGGCGTTGTACGCCGCGACGGCGGTGTCCTCGAAGGCAAGATCGTCACTCTTTGCGCCCAGCTCGCGCAGGAGCCACTTCGTAAACGGCGGGTTCAGTACCAGCAGCGGCCCGATCAGATACGTTGCCATCAGCCCGCCGCGGCGGAAGCCCTCGGCGGCGGAGCCGGGGCGGCGGCCGACGCCGCGCTCCACGCGGAAGAGCGCCTCGCTCAGCTCATCGTCCGGATAGGTGTGGCCGAACACGCTCTTGAAGCCCACAATGTCCATGTCCTGAAACTTTCCGAGGAAGAAGCTGCTGTGGCGCTTGAGCATGTGGTACTCCGCGTGCGTCGCGAGCAGGCCCAGCCCGTCGAAGGCGCGCTTGCCGTCGATGTCGACGTACTTGCCCAGCGCGTCGAGCGCGTTGCCCGTCGCGAGCATGCGGTTCCCGGCGTCGACATAGTCCGCGAGCGCGTCGCGGTAGGGCGTCAGCGCCTCGACCAGCAGCTGCAGCCCGCGCTCCGTCGCCGAGCCGACATAGACCAGATCCACGCCGCCGTCAAGAAACGCGGGGCGGGACTTCAGATCCGTCTCCACGACCTCCAGCTCCGGGCGGCTCTTCTGCAGATAGCGGATATTGCCGAGATCGCCGTAGAGATTGCAGATCTCCGGATAGAGAACTTCGATTTTCATGCCTGCACCTCCTCATGCTTGCTGTGCGCCTCGGCCAGCTCGGCGAGGCGGTTGTAGATGCGCTCCGTCTGATCCACCTCCACGTCGTGCAGCAGGCAGATCTCGTCGCCCGGACGGAACTGCAGCAGCTCCAGCGCCTTCAGATCATCCGGCTCGTAGCAGATGCGCTCAGCGGGGATCCCCGGCAGCAGCATGCGCAGCTTGTAGTCCAGCCCGCGCTTGCCCGTGCAGACAATCTGCACGACGTCGTCGCGGTTCAGAAACTCGAAATCCGTGTCGTACAGCCAGCAGACGTTCTCCGACCAGCGCTTTTCGCAGGCCTGATCGTTGATCATCAGGAACAGCTCCTTCTGTCCCGGCAGACCCGCGATATAGTCAAACGCGCGGGAGGTCGCGAAGGCGTTCAGCCCCTTGGACATCTGGGTGATGATGTGGAAGCCGCCGACCTGATGGTCGCCGTGGCGGGTGGAGGGGACGGCGGCGTGCGCCATCATCTCGTGTACCTTCTCCTCGCTGTAGCCCAGCTGACGCAGCACGGCGATGACCGTGACCATGTTGTAGATGTTGAAAATGCTGTCGCTGATGAGCTTGTATTCGCGCACGTCCTCGCCCTCACGCAGCTGCAGCGAGCCGCCCGCGATGTCGACGTTCTGCGCCAGATACTGCGCGTCCGGGGAGTGGAAGCCGCAGGCCGGGCAGACGGCGTGGCCGATGTGGTGATAGCGGCGGTAGGTATACTGCAGCTTCGCGCTGCACTTCGGGCAGATCTGGCGGTCGTTGAGCAGGTTCACGCAGTCCGTCACGTCGCCGGGCATGCGGTCGATGCCAAAGTAGACGCGCTTGTTCTGCGGCGCAACCGTGTCGGAGATGAGATCGTCGGCGTTCAGAATGAGCGTCGTCTTTTCCGGCATGGCCTGTGAGATGATGCTCGCGATGAAGTCCGGGTGCGCATGGCGCATCGTCGAGTCGCGGCAGAGGTTCGTGATCGCGACGAAGTCGGGCTGGACATACGGATAGATCCGCAGCGACGAGCGCTCGTCCACCTCCAGCACCGCGATGTCGTACTTCGTCACCTTGCCCGCGAGATTGCAGCCGCGCAGCAGCGCCGTCGCGATACCGGAGACGATGTTCGAGCCGGTGCGGTTCGTCACGACGTGCCGTCCCTCGCTCTCGAGCAGACCCGAGAGCATGTTGCTCACGGTCGTCTTGCCGTTCGTGCCGGTGATGGCCACGATCGTCTCGGGCTTTCCGACGTACTTCAGAAAGTCCGGGCAGATCTTCAGCGCGAGCGAACCGGGGAAGTCCGTCCCGTTGTGGTGCGTGATGGCCAGCGCCGGGATCGACAGCTTCGCCATCCACAGCGCAAAGTAAAATCTCAGCTTACCCATGTTGTTTATTCAGCCTCCTCAGTGGTAATCGCCGCCGCGCGGCAGCTGCAGCCGTCGGCGTTTTCAAATTTCAGCGGCATGGTCAGGAACGTAAAGCGTTTCCCGATCAGCGCGTCGATACCGGTTAAGTTTTCCGTGTTGACAAAATCCGCGCCCAGCAGCGCCATGTGGTTGGGAAAATCGGCACTGTCGCACGGGTCGAGGGAGATCGAGTCCTCGCCGACGCCCTTGAGCGGGAGCGAGGCGACGAACCGCGCGGCCTCCGCCGTCAGGCAGGGGAAGTTTTCGTAGTAACCGTCTTTTCCCCAGAGCCTGTCCCAGCCCGTGCAGAAGAGCAGAAACTCCGCGCGGCGGATATCCTCCTCGTGCGCGCGCAGAAGCGCAAGCGGGATCTCCTGCCGCCCGCGGCAGTCGAGCACGAAGCCCGGCCCCACGAATTTCTCCACCCCGTAGGAATCGAGCGTGCGGCCGCGGGCGATCATGTGCGCGGGCGCGTCCATGTGCGTCCCGGTGTGGGAGTACATGTGCAGGAGCGTCTCGCGATAGCCCGCTGTCTCGATCGTGCAGGCCGTCGTGAGCACCGGCTTTTCCGTGCCGGGATAGACGGGCATCTCGCCCGAGATGGTGTGTGTCAGATCCAGAACGCTCATGCTTCGCCGTCCTTTCCGCGCGCGTGCAGCCAGATCATCAGCGCCGCAATGTCCGCCGGGGACACGCCGCTGATGCGGCTGGCCTGTCCGAGGTTCTGCGGGCGGATGGCGCTGAGCTTTTCGCGCGCCTCGAGCCGCAGCCCCTGAATGTCCGCGTAGTCCGCGTCCACCGGGATGCGCCGCCGCTCGAGCTTTTCAAACTCCTCGACCTGCGCCGTCTGACGGCGGATATAGCCCTCGTACTTGACGGAGATCTCCACCTGCTCGCGCACCGCCGCGTCCAGCGCCGGGGCGTCCGGGTCGAAGGGGCGCAGATCGTCGTAGCGCACCTGCGGCCGGCGCAGCAGGTCGATCAGGCGGCAGCCGTCGTGTACCGCCGCCGTGCCGCGGCTCTCGAGCATCGCGTTGAGCGCGTCGCTTCCGTGGACGCCCGTGCGCGTCAGGCGGGCAATCTCGCGCTGCACGGCCCCGTATTTCTCCTCCACGCGGCGCATCCGCTCGTCCGGGACGAGCCCGATCCGGTGCCCGATGGGACACAGGCGCGCGTCCGCGTTGTCCTGACGCAGAAGCAGGCGGTATTCCGACCGGCTCGTCATGATTCGGTACGGCTCCTCCGTCCCCTTCGTGACGAGGTCGTCGATGAGCGTGCCGATGTAGCTCTCGCTGCGCTTTAAGACCATCGGCTCACGGCCGAGGAGCTTCAGCGCGGCGTTCACGCCCGCGACGAAGCCCTGCACCGCCGCCTCCTCATAGCCCGACGAGCCGTTGAACTGCCCTGCGCCGTAGAGACCCGCGACCTTCTTGCTCTCGAGCGTCGGCAGCAGCTCCGTCGGGTCGACGCAGTCATACTCGATGGCGTAGGCCGGACGCATCATCTCCGCGTGCTCCAGCCCCGGCACGGAGTGCAGCATCTCGCGCTGCACCTCCTCGGGCATGGAGGAGGAGAAGCCCTGGATGTACATCTCCTCCGTGTCGAGCCCCATCGGCTCGATGAAGAGCTGGTGGCGGGGCTTGTCGGCAAAGCGCACGACCTTCGTCTCGATCGACGGACAGTACCGCGGGCCGATCCCCTCGATCACGCCCGCGTAGATCGGGCTGCGGTCGAGATTTTCGCGGATGATGCGGTGGGTCTCCTCCGTCGTATAGGTCAGGTAGCACACGGCGCGGTTTTCCGGTGCGTGCGCCGTCTCAAAGCTGAAGGGGAGGGCATCGTCGTCCCCCGGCTGCAGCTGCATTTTGGAAAAGTCGATGCTGCGGCGGTTGACGCGCGGCGGCGTCCCCGTCTTGAAGCGCCGCAGCCGCAGCCCCAGCCGCGCAAGCGCATCCGCAAGCGGTCCGGCGGCGTGCATCCCGTCGGGGCCGGAGTCTTCGATACACTCGCCCACGATCGTCCGCCCGTGCAGATACGTCCCCGTGCAGATCACGGCGGCCCGCACGCCGTAGACCGCGCCCGTGCGCAGGACAATCTGCGAGACGTGCCCGTCCTCGGCGCGCAGGTCGACGACCTCCGCCTGCCGCAGCTGCAGGTGCGGCGTCTGTTCGAGCGTGTGCTTCATGACCTGCTGATAGAGCCGCCGGTCGGCCTGCGCGCGCAGCGACCAGACCGCCGGGCCCTTGCCGCGGTTGAGCATCCGGTACTGGATGCACGTGCGGTCGGCCGCGCGGCCCATCTCGCCGCCCAGCGCGTCGAGCTCGCGGACAAGGTGGCCCTTGCCCGTGCCGCCGATGGCTGGGTTGCAGGGCATGTTGCCGACCGCGTCGAGGTTGATGGTAAAGACCGCCGTCTCCAGCCCCAGCCGCGAGGCGGCGAGCGCCGCCTCGATCCCGGCGTGCCCCGCGCCGATCACGGCGATATCCAGTTTTCCCGCGTAAAATTCCTTCATACCGTCAGCTTGCTTTCTGTAGAATGACCACCGCCACCTCGGGGCGGTTGAAAATGCGCGGCACGAAATGGGGGTTCGCCCCCAGCCCGCGCGAGACAAACACCGCCGCGCCCGGCGTATCGCCGTCCGTGCAGCGGTAAAGGCCGTTTGTAAACGACGGGAACAGCACCCCGTGCGCGCCGAAGAGCCCCTCGTTCGACCACGGCAGGCGCCAGATGCCGCCGTGTCCGTGGCCGCTGAGCGTCAGATCCGCGCCGAGGCGGCAGTATTCGCCGCTGAAGAGGTTGTTCCGGTGCGCCAGCAGGAGCCAGAAGGGCTCGCCGTAGGTGCCGTAAACGTCGGCGGCCACCTGCTCGGGCGTTTTCTGATCGGCGTAGCCGTTCGGGTCGTCGATCCCCGCGAGGACGATCGTGTCCCCGCCGCGCTCCGCCGTGACGGCGGTGTTGCGCAGGTACGTCACGCCCGTCTGCTGAAAAATCTGCCGCAGCGCGGGCATCAGCCCGGCGGCCCACTCGTGGTTGCCGGAGACGTAGTACGTCGGCGCAATCGCGACGAGTCCGCGCATCAGCGCGGGCACAAAATCCACGCCCGAGTGCTCGTCCGCGAGGTCGCCGCAGACGGCGATGAGATCGGGCTTTGCCGCCTGCACGGCCTCGAGCAGGCGGACATTATCGGTACCGAACTGCTTGCCGTGCAGGTCGGTCAGCACGACGATGCGTGCCCCGTCCCATCCGTCCGGCAGGCGCTCGGATGTGTAGGTGTATTCCTCGGTTGAGAGACTGTTGTTGCCCCACCAGAGCATTGCCAGAACCAGCAGAGCAGTCACCGCTGCAGCGAGTCGCCGCAGCCGTCTGCGCTTCATCCTCCGCGCCTCCCTCCTGTGCGCTGCAATACTCTTATTATAGGAACCTTGCGTCCAAAACGCAAGAGAAAATTGTGCAAATCATCAAAATTCATTTTGTTGTTTTTGTAAAGAATGTAGAAATTTTATCTTGCTTTTCTGATCACGCCGCGTTATAATGCAGACAGATCCTGAGAAGAAAGGAGGCGTGATAGAAATTATGATCAAAACTTGGATCCTGAGCGATCTGGATGACATGATCTTCGCCGATGAGGGCGAATGGCAGCCCAGCCAGCGGTAATCGCTCACAGAAGTCACCACGCCACTGCGCGTGGCTTTTTTATTTTCACATAGCTTTTGAAAAGCCACGTTCCTGCCCGCCCAGCCGCGGGCACTTTTTTATATACTCCAGAGGGTCTCGTCCGATGTCGAGACGCACAGTGCTCCCGCCGAGAGCGCAGCGAGCACATCCTCCTTGTCGGTGATGAGTCCGCCCGCGATGAGCGGCGCGCGCAGCGACTGCGCCAGACGGCGCACGACGCGCGGCATCGGCGCGGGCAGCATCTCCACCACGTCCGGCGCAGCGCTCTCCGCCTCGCGCGCAAGGCTCTCAATCGCTTTTGAGTCGATCACGAATGCGCGCAGCACCGTCAACAGCCCCAGCTCCCGCCCGCGGCGGATGAGCAGCGGCCGCGTCGAGATGATCCCGTCCGCGCCGCAGCACTGGAGAAAGTCCACCGCAATCTCGCGCGGGGCCAGCCCCGCCACGAGGTCGGCGTGGACGACGGCGCGGCGGTTTGCCGCGTGTATCCGCGCGATCAGCTCACCGATGTTCAGAATATCTCCACACAGCAGAAACACCACGCCCCCCTCGGCGCGCAGCGCCGCGGGCAGCTCCTCCGGCGTCTTGACTGCGGGAATCACGGGCGTATTTTCCAGTGTCGTGACGAGTGCATGGCGCATCGGGCAACCCTCCGTTTCAGTGGACGTATAAAATATCGTACCACGATCTGACCATAAAAAACAAGAGGTGCGGCGAAAAATTCGCCGCACCTCTTTCTCGTGTTTCCTTCCCGAGTCCCTGAACCGATGATTTTACTTTGCCGCGACCTCTTTCGTCGCGACGACGGCGACACCCGTGCCCGCGGCGTCAGCGAGCACCACGTCGCCGATGTGCAGCGGCGCGCGCACCGTCACGGCACCGAGCGCCCGCGCCACGTCGAAGACCTTCTCCTTCGGCACCTCGTCCGCCGTCCGGACGGACACGACCGGGAGCACGCCGCCCTCGCAGCGCACCGTCCCCGTCACCGTCCGCGCCGGGTGGGTGCACTCCTTGCGGGCATAGGCCTCGCCCCGCGCGCAGGTGTTTCCGCGCACGGACACGACCTCGCCGCCCGCGAGCTCCGCCGTCAGCTGGCAGCCCATCGGGCAGCCGATACACGTCAGATTCCGCGTACTCATTGCGCTCCCTCCTCTACCGTAGAGGTGATTGTCTGCGTCCCGGCCGGAATCTCCTCCCGCCGCAGGACGAACTGCTCCATCTCACCGGGCGTGAGCACCCGGCGCGGTACGCGCCGCAGGAGCCTGCCGCCCGCGTAGGCGCAGAGCGCCGCATTCTGCCGCGGCTGCGCCACGCGGAAGCGTACGGTGACGGTGTCCGCCATGTGTACCGGGTCAAGCAGCTGCGGGACGGTGTAGCGCACGCCATTGTGCCCCTCGAGCCGGATCGTTTCGCCGCGCGCCGCGCCGGCGAGGTACCGCGCGGCGCTCTCACCGGCCTGCGCGGCCTCTTTACTCACAAAGTCCACCAGATCGTGGACGTGCAGGACGTTGCCGCAGGCGAACACGCCCGGGATGCTCGTCGAGAGGTCGTCCGCGACGACCGGGCCGCCCGTCACGCGGTCGA
>ERZ506769.137-NODE-137-length-75845-cov-6.572160_pt1 | contig 75845 bp, 67 predicted proteins | sample MGYA00513039_ERZ506769 | MGnify/ENA metagenome assembly ERZ506769 | reverse complement strand
AAATCCAGCTGTGCTTGTAGAAATAGACTAAATTTTCGACTTTTCAGATACACCCCAGATAATATCTTATTTTACCACGCCTTGCGGGCGGTTTGCAAGCCGGATGCACCGCCGCCGATGCATCTTTTGCTTGCTTCTTGCCGGTAAATGTGGTACTATGCCCAAAAAGGAGGGTAACTTTATGACCCAGAATGTTTGCGTTTCCGTTCAGATGGATGAAAAAAGCTTTCACGATTTTGCATCTTTTGACCTGCTGCGCCACAACAAGGGCTGGCAGCGTCCGGCGGTGTTCACCGCCATTCTGCTGGTGTGTGCCGGCATCTGCCTGAGCCAGATCGGCAAGCGGGAGGGTGCCGGGCTGCTGACCGCCGTGCTGGCCATCGTAGCCATCGGTCTGCCCGCCGTATACTTCGGCACCTTCTTTGCCAACCTCTCCAAGCAGATCAAAAAGCTGGGTCTGCCCCGCCCCTTCTACCGGCTGGAACTGGACGCCGCCGGGCTTTCGGTCTGGATGGCCGGTGAGCAGAACAAGACCGAGCCCACCAACCGCTACACTTGGAACACCGTGTACTGCGCCTACCGCACCAAAGAGGCGGTGTACATCTACGTCCAGCGGAATCAGGCCTATCTGCTGAACGAGAGCATGGATGCCGCATGGAGCCTGCTGAGCAGCGCCCTGCCCGCCGCCAGCCTGCACGACTGCCGGAAATAAGGGCACCAGAACGATTTTTCATGCGCTCCGCTTTGCTCTGCGCATGAATAGCGGAATAATTATGTTTTTTCAAACTCCCGGAGCGTCTGCGGACGCTCCGGGAGTTCTATTTTTACATAACAATTTTCACAAAACAAAAACCCACGCTGCGGCAAAGCAAAAGCGCAGCGTGGGTACGGAAATAGCGTTATAAAGTTTTAGCGGGCCAGAGTGTACTTATGCAGGGTCTTGCGCACTGCGCCGTTACCGGCGTACAGCTCCTTGACCATGCCCTCGATCTTTTCGCCCAGACCGACGGCATACAGATCCACGCCGAACACGTCGGCACGGCTGTACAGAGCCTTCAGGCAGCTGAAGTCCTGCTCGCCTTCCTTGACCTCCAAGGGGTTGACGATGGCCTGCAGCTCAGCCAGCAGCGGATCGGGAGAGATCTCGAAGGGCTGGCCGTTGTCGTCGATGCCCTTCAGGTAGCGGGCATAGCCTGCCAGCACCAGCGGGATCAGCACAAGGTTGGACTTGTCCAGACCACGCTCCTCGTAAGCCTTGATGGTCTCGCCGAAGCGGATAGCCAGCTTCTGAGAGGTATCGGTAGCGATACGCTGGGGAGCATCGGGCATAAAGGGGTTGGGCAGACGGCGGTTGATGACAGCGCCGATGAACTCGTAGGGGTTCAGAACGCCGGGATCAACCACAACGGGCATAGCCTCGATATAGCCGATCTTCTGGATAAAGGAGCGCAGATCCTCGTCTGCCATCTCGGCAGAGATGAGGTTGTAACCCAGCATGCAGCCATAGATGGACATGGCAGTGTGCAGGGGGTTCAGGCAGGTGCAGACCTTCATCTTCTCGATCTTGTCCACGGTCTCGCGGTCGCAGTACAGCACACCGCCCAGTTCCAGCGGAGGACGACCGTTGGTGTAGTGATCCTCGATGCACAGGTACTGGGTCTCCTCGGCGTTGACGAAGGGAGCGGTGAAGGTGTGCTTCTCGGTCACGATGGTGTAGTTGTCCTCAAAGCCGTCCTTTGCCAGCATCTCCTGCACCTTTGCGTCCGGGCGCGGGGTAATCTTATCGATCATGCTCCAGGGGAAGGTGATCTTGGTCTCGTCCTGCACATAGGCCAGGAACTCAGCGGGCACCAGACCCTGCTCCACCCACTTTGCAGCGTAGGCGTGGACGGCAGTCTTGACCTTATCGCCGTTGTGAGAGCAGTTATCCATGCTCTGCACGGTCAGGGGCAGCTTGCCGGCCTTGAAGCGCTCGTACAGCAGAGCGGTGACCTTGCCCATGGCCAGCACGGGGGTCAGGCCGCGCTCCAAGTCAGCGGGAGCAACGCCGTAGCCCTTCTCGGTGATGGTAAAGGAGATCATCTGCAGGCTGGGGTTCTGGAAGATCTCCACCAGACGTGCCCAGTCGGCACCGAAGGAGTAGTCAGCCTTCAGGCTCTCGGTAACGGAAGCGATGACCTTCTTCTCGATCTCGCCGGTGGACTTCAGGCAGACCAGCAGGCTCAGGTTATCGTAGGGCTGGTAAGCCTTGTCGATGATCTCGTAGTCGAAGCTCTCGGCCACGATGACGCCGCGGTCATACTTGCCGCTGTTCAGTGCGTCGTTCAGCACGGCAGCGGGGAAAGCACGGAAGATGTTGCCGGCACCGAAGTGCACCCAAGTGGGCTCGGCGTGGGTCTTGGCCTTGATAGCCTCAATGTCGAATTTGGGCAGCTCGTAGCCCTTTTCTGCCCACTCGGCGGACAGATTGCCGTTTTTGATATCAGACAGCTTCATAATCATCAGCCCTTCTTTTCTTCATCCAGACGGTCCAGCAGATCCCAGATACCCAGCATATACTGGATGCCCAGAGCACGGTCATACTTGCCATAGCCGGGGCGGCAGACGCCGGGGCCTTCCTCCCACAGCTGACGGCCGTGGTCGGGGCGGATGTAGCCCTCAAAGCCGCAGTCATGGTAAGCGCGCATCACCTCAATGATGCCGGTCTCGCCGCAGCAGTCGCGGTGCGCAGCCTCAGAGAAGTCGCCGTTGGGGAAGTGGTGGATGTTGCGGACGTGGCCGAAAGCAATGCGGTCGCAGTGCTTGCGGATGATCTCGGCACAGTTATTGTTGGGGTTTGCGTTCAGGCTGCCGGTGCACAGGGTCAGGCAGTTGTACGGATCGTCCACCATCTTCAGGAAGCGGTCGATGCTGGGCTCGTCCACCAGCAGGCGGGGCAGGCCGAAGATATCCCAAGGGGGATCGTCCATGTGGATGGCCATCTTGATGTCGCACTCGTGGCAGGTGGGCATCAGAGCTTCTAGGAAGTACTTCAGGTTCTCCCACAGCTTCTCCTTGGTGACAGGGGCGTAAGCCTTGAACAGCTCGTCCAGCTTTGCCATGCGCTCCGGCTCCCAGCCGGGGAAGGTCATATTATACTTCTCGGTGAAGGACATGATATACTCAGCCATCGCCTTGTAATCGCCCTTGATCTTGTCCTTCTCGTAGAACAGTGCGGTGGAGCCATCGCCTACCGGATGGAACAGGTCGGTGCGGGTCCAGTCGAAGATGGGCATGAAGTTGTAGCAGATGACCTTGACGCCGAACTTGGACAGGTTGCGGATGCACTGCTTGTAGTTCTCGATATACTGGTCGCGGGTGGGCAGACCGATCTTGATATCATCGTGCACGTTGACGGACTCGACAACATCCATATCAAAGCCGTAGGCGTGGATCTGGTCTGCAACCTTCTGGATCTCGTCGATTTCCCAGATCTCGCCGGGCATCTTGTTGTGCAGTGCCCAGACGATGCTGGTCACGCCGGGGATCTGCTTGATGTCGCTCAGGGTGACGGGGTCGTTGCCCTCGCCATACCAGCGCCAACCCATTTTCATAGGCATAGAGAAGTTCCTCCTGTCGTTATTTATCTTATGGCACGCGCAGAACGCCTGCACGTTCTTCTTGCTTATATTCTAATATATCAGTTTTAAAATAGCAATACGCACAATGCCGTTTTTTTGTGTTTATTCTTGTATACTTTACACAAAAACGGCAAAATGCCAGTTTTTTAACAAGGTTTTTGGGCAGTGTGCTGCTCTCCTTCCAAGTTTCTCCTGTTCTTGCGGTCAGCACAGCTTTTCGACCGGTTTGCGTAAAAATATGCCCGCTTCCGTTAAAAGTCCGTTCTGTGGTACATTTGCCCTGTTATACTGCAATTACACCGAGGGACGGCAGCGTCTCCCTCATCTACTGGAAAAGAGAGGCATACTATGGACGAAAGCAACTTTGTGGTAAAGACCATCTTCCACGCCCGCGGCAACTCCGAGGTACTTACCGAAAACTATTTTGCCACCCGGAAGGAGGCAGAAGAATTCTGCGCCCTGACCGACTATGCCATGAAGCTGAACTACGGCGCAGAGCAGCAGCTGGTGACCACCGAGATCGTGGCGCTTTGATCCGCCCGGCGAGCAGCCGGTTGACAATTCCTGTAAAAACCTTTATATTCAAGACACGCAGCGCTCCGCAAAAAACGCCGGGCGCATCATCTGCTTTTACTTTTATATATAAAGGAGGATCCGCTATGGTTTCACCTGCCAAGTGCATTGCCGGGCGTTCCGTTGCCGATTGGATCGCGGCATATCCCGTAGTCTCTGACCTCTGCGCCCTGAAGGAGACTGCATGGGTAAACCCGGACAAGCTGCCCTTTGCACAGGCTGTGGCCGCCTGCCCGCTGACTTTGGCCGACATTGAGGACGCCGCCGCACGGCTGGAGCGGTTTGCGCCCTACCTTGCCGCCGTCTTTCCCGAGACCGCTGTGACCGGAGGTCTCATCGAGTCCCCTGTTCAGCCCATCCCCCGGATGCAGAAGGTGCTGGAAGAGTGCAGCGGCACCCCCATCGCCGGGCGGGTATGGGTCAAGCTGGACAGTCACCTGCCCATTTCCGGCTCCATCAAAGCCCGGGGCGGCATTTACGAGGTGCTGAAAACCGCCGAGGACATTGCCCTGCACAGCGGGATGCTGCACCTTACCGGCAACTACGCCGTTCTGGCAGAGGAACGCTTCCGCAAGCTGTTCTCGCAGTATTCCATCGCGGTGGGCTCCACCGGCAATCTGGGGCTTTCCATTGGCATCATGAGCGCGAAGCTGGGCTTTCAGGTCACTGTGCACATGTCCGCTGACGCGCGGCAGTGGAAAAAAGACCTGCTCCGCAGCCGGGGCGTCAAGGTGGTGGAGTACGCCTCTGATTACAGCATCGCCGTGACCGAGGGTCGCAAGCTGGCGGCAGGCGACCCCTACTGCCATTTTGTGGATGACGAAAACTCCAAGACCCTCTTTCTGGGCTATGCTGTGGCTGCACTGCGGCTGAAAAAGCAGCTGGACGCGCAGGGCGTCACCGTGGATGCGGAGCATCCCCTCTTCGCCTATCTGCCCTGCGGCGTGGGCGGTGGCCCCGGCGGCGTGGCCTTTGGCCTGAAGATGCTGTTCGGCGATGCCGCACACTGCTTCTTTGCCGAGCCCACCCACTCACCCTGCATGATGCTGGGCATGGCCACCGGCGAAAACAACAGCATTTGCGTGCAGGACTTTGGCATCGATAACCGCACCGCCGCCGATGGCCTTGCCGTGGGGCGCGCTTCCGGCTTTGTGGGCGGGCTGATGCGTCCCTTTATGAGCGGCTGCTACACTTTGCAGGACGAGCGGATGTACACCCTTCTGGCGCAACTGGCAGACGCCGAAGATCTTTACCTTGAGCCCAGCGCTCTGGCGGGAATGTACGGCCCGGTGCTCGCCCAGCCCGGGCAGCTGCTTGGCACTTACACTGAAGCCGCCCTGCCCGCCGGTGCGCTGGCAAACGCCACCCATCTGGTCTGGGCCACCGGCGGGAATATGGTCCCCCGGGAAGAAATGCAGCGCTACTACGCAAAAGGTAGGGCGCTGGCACAGAGATAACAAGCAAAAGCCGCCTTTCGTGCCAACCAGCACAAAAAGCGGCTTTTTATCGTTTTATTTCAGGAGCAAAGAGCCCTGCGGAAGCTTATTCCGGCAGGTCCTCTTCGTTCTCGAGAGAGTGCCAGACGTTCTGGACGTCGTCGTTATCCTCCAGAGAATCCAGCAGCTTGCCCATCTGCTTCAGCTGATCGGGATCGGTCAGGCGGGTGGTGGTCATGGGCACCATGGCCAGATCGTCGGACAGGATCTCGTAGCCCTTCTCTTCCAGAGCCTTGACCACAGCGGAGTAGTTCTCGGGATCGGTGGTGACCTCGGCTGCATCCTCGCTGGCATCAAAGTCCTCGGCACCGGCATCCAGAGCGTCCATCATGGCCTCGTCGGCGTCCTTATCCTCCAGAGAAATGTCGATGACACCCTTCTGGTTGAACAGGAAGGCCACGCATCCCATAGCGCCCAGATTGCCGCCGTTCTTATCGAAGTAGTGGCGCAGGTCGGCAGCGGTACGGTTGCGGTTGTCGGTCAGGGTCTCCACCATGACAGCCACGCCGCCGGGGCCGTAGCCTTCGTAGGTGATAGCCTCGAACTCGGTCTTGTCGCCGCCCTCGGCCTTCTTGATGATACGCTGGATGTTATCGTTGGGCACGCTCATGCGCTTTGCCTTGGCGATCAGGTCTGCCAGCTTGCTGTTGGAAGCCGGGTTGGGGCCGCCGTCACGGACGGCAACGCTGATCTCGCGGCCGATCTTGGTAAAGACCTTGGCGCGGGCGCCGTCGGTCTTTTCCTTCTTGCGCTTAATATTGTTCCATTTGCTATGTCCAGACATGGGAAAGAGCCTCCTAAATTTATCGGTATCTCCGCCTGCGGGCAGACGGGCTGTGGTCGCCCGCTTGTGGCAGCACACAAAATCTAACTCTATTATTTTATCACAATCCACCGGCACGTTCAAGCCTGAAAAGCCCGATTTTCGCCCGGATGCGTGTAAATCTGCGGTTTACGGCAGCCGCAGCGCCTTGGGGTAGTGGTTTTTCACCCGCCCGCCGGACACCTTGCCGCCGCCCAGCGGCCAGCCGTCCACGGTCACGCAGCACCAACCGTCCGCTACCGTGCGGGCTTCCACCTCACGGCCGGAGAGGTACTCGGTGCAGCGGCAGTCGGCTAGGGTCAGCTGCTCGCAGTTCGTGCACAGGCTGCCAAAGGCCGTGAACAGGTGATGCTCCGGCACAAAGCGGCCCTTCTGCACGCTGCCCACGAACACCCCTGCCCGCAGCACATGAAGTCCCGTCTGTGGAAAAGCTACCGGCAGCAACACACCGCCGCCGTGCACCACGGCCGGGCGCTGCGCCAGCGCGGGGAAATACTGCCGGGCAAACTCCTGCCATGCGGCAAGACTTTGCGCCGGGGTGGCCTCCCCTGCCCCGGTATCCCGGGTGCGGCGGCTCGTGCCCTGCACGGCGTCCCGGCAGGCGCGACTGTCTGCGCGGCGGGCGCTGCGGGCATCTGCGGCCTTGGCAGGCTTCGCCTTGCCCTTGCCCTTTTTGCCCGCCTCGGCAGCGGCGGCAAGCCAGAGCTGCTCCTCCGGGGTGTATTCTCCCTCCGGCGGCAGGGTGCGGGGCGTACCGGCCTTGACCAGCCGGGCCATAAAGTGCCCTTCGCCGCCCTGGCAGGGCCAGATGCGGCGCACCTTGCTCACATCCAGCGGCAGACCGCCGGTGCGGTTCTCTTCGCCTGCGCTGCCAAAGGTGTAATCCACGTTGCCCAGCACATCTGCCAGTACAAACTCCGGGTGGCGCTGCAAAAACGCCGCCACCTGTCCCTCGTCCTCCTCCGGCGCAAAGGTGCAGGTGGAGTACACCAGCTGCCCGCCGGGAGCCAGTGCTGCTGCGGCGCAGTCCAGTATCTGTGCGCCCAGCTCTGCGCACTGCTTTACCAGTGCCTCGCAGTGCTGCTGCAGCGCTACCGGCTCCTTGCGGAACATTCCCTCACCGGAGCAAGGCGCGTCCACCAGCACCCGGTCGAAAAACTCCGGCAGCGCCTCGGCAATGCGGGCGGGGGTCTCGTTGAGCACCACGGCGTTGGAAACGCCCATGCGCTCAAGGTTGCTTTTTAAAATTTCGGCACGCGCAGCCACATACTCGTTGCTCACCAGCACACCGCGCCCCTGCAATGCCGCCGCCAGCTGGCTGCTTTTGCCGCCGGGCGCGGCGCACAGATCCAGCACCCGCATCCCCGGCTGTACTCCCAGCAGCGGCGCTGCCGAAGAAGCCGAGGGCTCCTGCGAATAGAACACACCCGCATGGTGATACGGATGCCGTCCGGGCTTAAAGTCCGGCTGATGCACCACAAAAGCCGCCTTGCAGAAGGGCGAGGGCTCCAGCGGGAAATCTGCCCTCTGCGCAAACTGCTCCGGCGTGGTGCGCAGCGCCGATACGGTAACGCCGCGCTCTGCCGTCTGCTGCAGGGCGGCATACAGCTGCTCGTACCGCTGGCCCAGCAGGGCACGTTCCCGCTGCTCAAAATATTCCGTAGGCATATTCTTTTCCTCCCATGGGATGTATAAAGCCGCCGGCTGCGGCCACACTATGGACTGTGAGGGCGGTCCCGCCCCCACAGCAACGACCGAAAGGAGCATTCACACCATGGAAAACCGCAGTGAGAACCGCAGTACCAATTGCAAGAACCAGACCTCTAACCGTACCAGCAGCAAGACCACCAACAGCGCTACCAACGAGCACAAGCACCCCAACCAGTACACCAAGGGTGCCGATGACGAGAGCGCCAAGAACTCCACCAACAGCCGTTCCACCAACGCAAAAAACAGCCGCTGATGGCGTAAGCAGCATCTGACGGACCGCAGATGCCAACAAGCAAAGCCCGCTGCCCTCCACCACTGGTTTCCAGTGTGGAAAGCAGCGGGCTTTCGCATTCTTATTTCTGGTCAGGGTCAAACTGTTGCCACAGCACCTCAAACAGTTGGTGCACGCGCCCCAGCTGTCCGTTCAGGTACAGCCAGCCCAACAGGCACTCGAAGCCGGTGGAGGCACGGTATTCCTCCGGGGAGGCGTGCTTGGCGACACTGGCCTTGCTGGCATTGCGGCCACGCTTGAACACAGCCAGCTCGTCCTCGGTGAACAGCGGCTCCAGCAGCTGCTGTTCCCGGAACTGCGCCTTGGCAGAGACATACTTGACCTTTTCGGCATTCAGCTTTCCGGCTGAAAGGCGGTGGTGCTCCACCAGACGCTGGCGCACCAGCAGCTCCAGCACGCTGTCCCCCACAAAGGCCAGCGCCAGCGGGCTGAGCTCCCGCGGGTCGATCTTTTCTGATTCGTTCATGATGCTTTATCCTTAGAAGATATAGTCGAACTGATAATCGCCGATGAGGATGGTATCGTTCTCTTCCACGCCCTTCTGCACCAGCGCGTCCAGAATGCCGCTCTCGCCCAGCTGACGCTGGAAGAACTGCAGGCTCTCGTAGTCGTCCACGTTGCTACCGGCCAGAATATACTCCAGCCACGGGGCATCCACGCTCCACACATGGGCTTCCATGCGCTGGATGGTGAAATCGCGGCCATTCTTCTTGGGCTCCTGCTTTTTGTACTCGGGGGTGAACACCGGCACCTGCGGGATATCCTTGAGGCGGTTGTACACGAGCCCCGGCAGCTGCTTGACGCCCTGCATGGTGGCGGCAGAGATGGCCACGAAGGTCAGCCCCTTGCCCTCCACATACTGGCGGAAGGTCTCGATCTGCTCCTCGGTGGCAAGGTCGCACTTGTTGCCCACCACGATCTGCGGGCGCTCGGCCAGCACGGGGCTGAACTTTGCCAGCTCCTCGTTGATCTTCTCAAAGTCCTCGATGGGGTCGCGGCACTCGCTGCCGGAAACATCCACAACGTGCAGCAGCAGGCGGCAGCGCTCCACATGGCGCAGGAAATCGTGTCCCAGACCGACGCCCTCGCTGGCACCCTCGATCAGGCCGGGAATGTCGGCGCAGACAAAGCTTGCGCCCTCACCCACCGACACAACGCCCAGCGTGGGCACAAGGGTGGTAAAGTGGTAGTTGGCGATCTTGGGCTTTGCCGCACTGATGGTGGAGATGAGGGTGGACTTACCCACGTTGGGGAAGCCAATCAGACCCACGTCCGCAATCAACTTCAGCTCCAAGGTCACCTGCAGATCCTCGCCGGGCATACCGGGCTTTGCAAACTTGGGGATCTGGCGGGTGGGGGTGGCAAAATGTGCGTTGCCGTAGCCGCCGCGACCGCCCTTAGCAATGGTGACCGGGGTGTGGTCGGACAGGTCGGCGATGACAAGGCCGCTCTCTGCGTCCTTGATCACAGTGCCCAGCGGCACCTTGATGACCAGATTCTCGGCATTTTTGCCGTGGCACAGGCTTGCGCCGCCCTTGCCGCCCTCCGGGGCCACATACTTGCGCTTATAGCGGAAGTCCATCAGGGTGGACAGATGGTCGTCCGCCACAAAGATGATGTCGCCACCCCGGCCGCCGTCGCCGCCGTCCGGGCCGCCCGCGGCCACGAATTTTTCGCGGTGGAAGCTCACCGCACCATCGCCGCCCTTGCCCGCATGGAGCCATATCGTGGCGATGTCGATAAAGTTAGTCTGTGCTGCCATACAGCCCCTCCTTAGCTTTATAGGCCTTTGCGTTTCAGCGCCCTCATCCGGCACTTCGTGCCACCTTTCCCCGACCGGGGGAAGGCTTGCAAACAGCGCCACACGAACGCATAGCCTTATTTCATCAAAAAGAGCCGGGCCACGAGGGTCCGGCTCTACGATTGCAGTTATTCAGAAAGAAGTTACTGCTTAACGCTGCACTTCTTGCCGCTCTTGCCCACGCGCTCGAAACGGACGGTGCCGTCTACCAGAGCAAACAGGGTATCATCGCTGCCCTTGCCAACGTTCTCACCCGGCATGATGTGGGTGCCACGCTGACGAACCAGGATGTTGCCGGCCAGAACGAACTGACCGTCTGCACGCTTGGTGCCCAGACGCTGTGCTGCGGAATCGCGGCCGTTCTTGGTGCTGCCTACGCCCTTTTTATGTGCCATTGTAATTTACCTCCTTAGCCGTTGATCGCAGTGATCTCAACCTTGGTATAGGGCTGACGATGGCCCATACGGCGAGCACTGTGCTTCTTTGCGCGATAGGTGATGATGTTCAGCTTCTTGCCCTTGCCATTCTTGATGACCTTGGCAGAAACGGTAGCACCCTCAACAACAGGAGCGCCAACCTTCACAGAACCCTCCTCGCCAATAGCGAGAACCTGATCAAACTTCACTTCGGAGTCGGCCTCAACGTCCAGCTTTTCGATGTAGACGATGTCGCCCTGCTCCACGCGGTACTGCTTACCGCCGGTAACAATGATTGCGTACATTTTGTTCATTCCTTTTCGTTGTACTCGCTGGTCGTAAAGGCAGACCCTTACTGCGGGCCATTTCAGGCGCCCACACCATGCGGCTAGAATATTATAGCAAAAACCAAACCGGATTGCAAGAGGAAATTTCCCTTTTTGCGCAGATTTTTACGCTTTTTTCTGCCCGGTCTGTTCTATGGCGGCTTTTACCTGCGCATTATAGGCCTCGGTCTTTTCCAAAAACAGCTTGCGCGGGCTGGAAGCCAGCAGCTGGGTGTCCTTACCTGCAAAGGAGATGGGGCCGTCCAGCTTCTTTTGAGCTGCCTTATTCTCGGCGTTCAGCGCCAGCGGCACAAACAGGGGCTTGTCCTTGAGCTTGCGGGTAAAGTACACCTCTGCCGCAATGCCCGCCACCACGGCGATGCCTGCCACCAGCTGGGATACCCGCAGCCCGATGGAGGGCACCAGCATCAGACTGTCGGTGCGCAGACCCTCGATCCAGAAACGGCCTGCGCCGTACCAGATCAAATACCGCAGGGTGATGTCACCGTTGAACTTGCGTTTTTTGATGTAACGGAACAGCAGGAAAAAGCCCACAAAGCACCAGATGCTCTCGTACAAAAAGGTGGGGTGCACCGGCAGGTTGGGGTCGATGACCACACCCTTGGGCACCGTGACCGTGCTGCTCATCAGGTAAGCGCGGGTGGCCTCGCTGTACATTCCCCACGGCAGGGTGGTGTTGCAGCCAAAGGCCTCCTGATTGAAAAAGTTGCCCCAGCGGCCGCAGCCCTGCCCGAGGAGAAAGCCCATAGCGGTAAGGTCGAACATGGGCAACACCGGCACGCCCCGCCACTTGCAGGCCAGACCGCCGAACAGAAAGCCGCCGATGATGCCGCCGTAGATGGCAAGGCCGCCATCGCGGATGGCGATCATCTCCCAGATGCTCTCGTATTTAAAAGGTGCCATAGCTACATAGTAGGCGCGGGCGCTGATGATGCCCAGCACTACGCCAATAAGGATGACGTCCACCATGCTGTCCGGGTCTACGCCAAATTCCAGACTGTGCCGGAAGGCAAAGACCAGCGCCAGACACAGACCCACCGCAATACACACGCCGTACCAGTAGATGCTGACCCCACCGATGGTAAAGGCCACACGGTTCAGGTGAAAACTCAGTCCCAGACCCGGGAACTGTACCAGATTTGTCATTCTTCTTCCTCCTCGTCCTCTTCTGCCGCCTGCGCCGTGCCATCCGGCAGGATGTACATGGTGGCCATGCGGTCAGTGCACAGGATGTGCTGCAGGGCAGCGTCTGCATCCTCTGCGGTCAGCCCGGCCAGCATGGAGATCTGCTGCGCCACCGTCTGGCCGCTGAGGGCAAAGTCTGCCATCTGGCTGGCGGAGTCCTCCACGTTTTCCAGATTTTCGATCAGCTGGCCGTACTTTTCGTTCTTGCACAAGGTAAACACTTCCCTGTCCACACCGGCGGCGCGTACCCGGGCGATCTCGTCCAGCAGCAGCTGCCGCACAGTATCCGGTACATCACTCTCGCCGGTGAACAGGATGCAGCAGCAGCCGTCCACTCGCAGCACCTCGCCGCCAAAGCCGGGGTTCACAAGGCCTTCGTCATACAGGCGGCGGTACAGCGGCGACATCCCGCCCACGATGCAGCTGAGCACAAGGTCGTACAGCGCCTCGGTGCGCAGATCGTCCGCAGGCAGCGGCTCTTCCTTAAAGCCTACGCCGAAGCAGGGCTTGGAAACCGGCATGGTCAGCGTTTTTTCCGTAGCGGCAAGGGTCATAGGCTCCGTGGCCCACAGCCGCTGCACCTTTTCTGCCGGGCGAGGCTCCATCAGGCCGTGCCGCTTGCAGGCGGCAAGGATCTGTTCCATAGTGGTGTTGCCGGCCGCAGCCAGCACCATATTGCCCGGGGCATAAAAGGCCTTGCAGCTGTCGTACAGCATGGCAGGCGTGATCTCGGCAATGCTCTCCACCGTGCCCGCGATGTCGCTGCGGATGGGGTGGCTGTGGTACAGGCACTCGAACAGGCCGGTGATGAGCCGCCAATCCGGGCTGTCATCGTACATTTTGATCTCCTGCCCGATGATGCCCTGCTCCTTGGCGATGGTCTGCTCGGTAAAGTAGGGGTGGCCTACCATGCCCAGCAGCACGTCCAAGCTTTCGTCCAGCTGCTGGGTGGCGGTGAACAGGTAGCAGGTGCGGTCAAAGCTGGTAAAGGCGTTGGCGTTGGCACCGGTCTTTGCGTACTTGGCAAAGGCATCGCCGTCCTCGTCCTCGAACATTTTGTGCTCCAGAAAATGCGCCACACCCGCCGGCAGATGCACCGTTTGCCCGTTCAGGCAGAAATCCCGGTCGATGGAGCCGAACTTTGTGGCATAGATCACATGGGTGCTGGAATAGCCCGGCATGGGGCGCACCAGCACCGTCAGGCCGGAGGGCAGGGTCTGCCACTGGTCGGCCACGGTCTTTTCCAGCAGGGTCTGGTTATTCTGCGGCATGGGCAGCATCCTCCTTTGTAAGCAGATAGCTGACCGAGAGGGTCAGGTGGCGCAGGATATCCCGCACCTCGTCTTTGGTCACGGCGCGCAGAGCATTCCGCGCCTGCTCCGGGCTCTGGATGGGTGCAGCGCTGTTGGCACCGGCACGCAGCACCTCGATGTAGTACCAGCTTTCGATGCCGCCAAGGCTGTCCTCTACCCCGTTCATGCCGCTGAGCAAGCCCCGGCGGCAGTCCTCAAATTCCTCGTCGGTGATAGGGCCGGTGCACAGGTCTGCAAGTTCCTTTAAAATGGCCTGCTCTGCGCGGGCGGCATCGGCGTGCTCCACACCGCTGTTCACCGCCATGCTGCCGGTAAAGCTTTGGAAGGAGGAGGAGCAGTAGTAGCACAGATGGTCCCGCTCCCGCACGTTGAGGAACAGGCGGCTGGTCACGCTGCCGCCGTACAGCGCCATGGCAAGGCGCACCGCTGCCAGCTGCTGCGGCTGCATGGGCTGCCCCAGCGTGAACAGCATACACAGCTTTGCCTGCACCATATCGTAGTTTTCGGTCTTGTGCACCGGTGCAATGGTGGGCATGGCCATGTTTTCCACCAGCGGCAGCGGGGCGCGGTCGATGCAGGCAAGCTCTGCCAGCAAAGCATCCCGGATGGCGGCGGTCTGGGCAGCATCACAGCCCAGCACCAGCAGCTCAATGTTGGCGGTGCGCAGCATCTGCTGATAAGCGGCGGTCAGCATGGCCGGGGTAAGGCCGTCCACCTCTTCCAGATAGCCCTCCTGCCGCACACCTGCCGGACTGTCACCAAAAAACTCCCGGTTGGCCTGATGCAGGCAGTAGATACGTTTATCGTTGATTTCATCCTCAAGGCCTTTTTTCAGCATCTGCTTTTCAATGCTGACGGCCTGCGGGTCAAAGCAGCCGTCCACAAGATAGGGATGGAAGGCCGCACCCAGCGCGATTTTCGTGTACTCGGCGGTCAGCGTCTCGCCCTCCAGCGCAAAGGCATCCTTGATGCCGGTCACGCTGACGCAGAGGTTGTGGTTGCAGCCCATGGGGCGGGCGTCCACGGTCAGGTCTGCGCCGTAGAGCTTTGCCAGCTTTTTGGTGAGGCGGGTCATGTCCGGGCAGTCCGCATAGCCGCGCTCCATCACCAGCGGCAAAAGCGCGTGAGCAGTAACCGTTTTACGCTGGGCCGGGAAAGCAAAATGGATGCTGATGCGACAGCGGTTGAATTTAGAAGCCGGGTCGCAGGAAAGATGCACGCCCGGTGCAATGAGAGTACGTTCCAATGATAGTTCCCTTCTCTCTGTGCCGCAGCACAGAGCATTTGATTCAGTCTGCCCTCTGCAGGGCGATGAACTCTTCCAGGCTCAGGCCGCTGGCGCGGATGGCAAGGGCGTTTTCCACCCCCACATAGCGCCAGTGCCACGGCTCGAACACGATGCCGGTGGCGGCCTGCCGGTCCTGCGGGTAGCGCAGGATAAAGCCGTATTCCGCCGCGTAGGCCGTAAGCCACTCGTAGGCGCGGGTCTCGGCAAAACCGGTGTCCTGCTGCGGATTGTCCGCGCTGAGGATATCTGCCGCGTAGCCGGTGCCGTGCTCGTTGGCGTTGGCGACGGGCTGGATGGTAGCCGCCAGACGGGCGGCTTCCTCCTCGCTCTTGCGCTTATCGCGGTAGGTCTGCACCCGGGCCTCGTAGGCGGCCTGACGGGTGTCGGCGTCCTGATAACCGGCCACAAGGATCAGGCTGACCCCATCCGCCTGCGCGGCGGCGGCCATACTGCGATACTGCATGGCAGCTTCGGCCTCCAGCTGCTGGCCGGTGACCTCGTCGGCGGTGTCCAGCAGCGGGGCGGGCTCGGCGGTATAGGGCAGGTTGGCGTTCACCAGTGTAAGCCGGGCATCTGCTGCGTTAAATACATAGTCTGTGCCGTCGTACACGCTGGCTGCAAATACCTTTGGCCCGGCCAGCAGACCGTGCACCTTGGGCAGCAGCCACAGGATGCCGCCGGTCAGCAGCGCCACCACTGCCGCGCAGCCGGCCAGAAACAGCACCCAGTTGCGGGCCAGCCGCAGCATTTTGCGGCGCTTCCATTGTTGATAGGTCAGGCGCTTCTCAGCAGGCGCTCTGGAGGTACGGGTGGATTCACTCATGCGGCGGGGCTCCTTTTCGGCATTGTTGCAGCGCCGGTGCGCCGCACAGATTCAAACTATATTATACACCCCTTTGCAATTTGTGTAAACGCTGCTGTGTGTAAAAAAATTATGACCCGCCCGCCCCCGGCAGGGAGCAGACAGGCCACAATCAAAAATTTTACGCAGATCAGTCAAACAGCATATCGTGGATGGCACCGACAGCCTTGTCGGCGTCTGCACGGTCGATGATGCAGGAGATCTTGATCTCGCTGGTGGAGATCATTTTGATGTTGATATTGTTGTTGGACATTGCCTCGAACATCTTGGAGGCAACGCCGCTATGGCTCTGCATACCGGCACCCACGATGGAGACCTTGGCGCAGGTGGTGTCCACACTGACATCGTTGAAGTGTGCACTTTCCTTCAGCACACGCATGGCCAGCTCGGCTTCGCCTTCGGAACAGGTAAAGCTGATGTCCTTCTTGCCGTCGCGGCCGGTGGACTGCAGAATGATGTCCACGTTGATGTTCTTCTGTGCCAGCAGACCGAAGATCCTAAAGCTCATGCCCGGCTCATCGGGAACGTTGAGAATCGTGATAACGGCAACATCGGTGTCCTTGGCGACACCCTTGATCAGCATACCTTCCATGTCCTTTGTAACCTCCTTAACCACCGTACCCGGGATGGGGTTCAGGCTGGAGAGCACCTCCAGCTCCACATTGTACTTTTTAGCCAGCTCCACGCTGCGGTTGTTCAGCACCTGTGCGCCCAGAGATGCCAGTTCCAGCATCTCGTCAAAGGTGATCTCCTCCAGCTTACGGGTGTTGCTCACCTTGCGCGGGTCGGCGGTATAAACGCCCTCCACATCCGTGTAGATCTGGCAGCGGTCAGCGTGCAGGGCAGCGGCAATCGCCACAGCACTGGTGTCGGAGCCGCCGCGTCCCAGAGTGGTGATGTCATCCAGCTTGTTCAAGCCCTGGAAGCCTGCCACCACCACCACGCGGTTGCGCTCCAGCTCGGAGGAGATCCGCTCGGTCTCCAGTCGGGTGATGCGCGCCTTGGTGTAGGCACGGTCGGTACGGAAGCCCGCCTGCCAGCCGGTCAGGCTGATGGCATGGCAGCCCAGCTCGTTCAGCGCCATGGCCAGCAGTGCGATGCTGATCTGCTCGCCGGAGGCCAGCAGCATATCCATCTCACGCGCCGAGGGGTTATGGGTGATCTCCCCTGCCTTGGCGATCAGGTCATCGGTGGTGTCGCCCTGTGCGGAGACTACCACCACTACGTCATTGCCCGCGTTGTGGGTGTTGGCCACGATCCGCGCAACGTTGAAGATACGGTCACGGTCCTTTACGGAAGAACCGCCGAATTTCTGTACGATCAACGCCATATCTTGTCACTCTCCTCTTTAACGCCCCGCGCTTGCGGGGGGCTTGCCGGGCGGAAGCGTCCTTGCACTTCCCTTACCCATTTATCATTCCACGGTTGCGCCGGTGTTATCGGCATCCAGCTGCAACAGTGTAAATGCTTCACATCCGTCCAGACCTTCCAGCAGCTCCAGACCTTTTTCCAGCTTGGAATAGAACTTTTCGGCCTCGGCCTTTTCTGCCACTGCCATGACCGTGCTGCCTGCACCGGACACATACACGGCCTTTGCGCCGCACAGCCGCGCCATATCGAATACCTCGCGGGAGCCGGGCATCAGAGGCATGCGATACTGCTGGTGCAGCTTATCCTCGGTGGCAATGGCCAGTAGGTCGTGCCGCCCCTCGCAGAAGGCTGCGGGCACCAGCGCCGCACGCGACAGGTTATACACCGCGTCCTTATGGGATACCTCTTTAGGCAGGGCTGCGCGGGCTGCCTCGGTCAGCAGCTTGTAGTCCGGCACGATGGCAGCAAAGCAGAGGCTTTCATCCACATTCCGCTTGACCGAATACACCTTGCCGTCCTCGAATACGCTGCTGGTCAGGCCGCCCAGCAGTGCCGGAGCCACATTATCGGGGTGTCCCTCAATGGCAGTTGCCAGCGTGAGCAACTCCTGCGTGTTGAGCACATCGCCCAGCATCCGGTTTGCGCCCAGCAGACCCGCGATAATGCAGGCCGAAGAAGAGCCCAGACCCCGTGCCATGGGGATGGGGTTCGTCTGGGTGATCTTGAGGGGCGGGATCTGCTTGCCAACCTTTTCGAACAGACCCTTGGCGGAGCGGTACACGAGATTCGACTCGCCCCGGGGGATGCGGGTGCCGTCCGATGCCGAGATCTCCAGCACCTCGCTGTCCTCAAAGGTGACCGTGTTGTACAACGTAACTGCCAGACCCAGCGCATCGAAGCCGGAGCCTACGTTGGCGCTGGTGGCAGGGACCGAAACCTTGATCTTCATTGCCGCAGTTCCTTTCCGTTACACTTCCTCGGGCAGACGCTTGAGCACCAGCTTCACGCTGCCGCCCACGGCCTCCACCTTGCGCGCGGCCTCTGCCAGCGCACGTTCATCGGCGCGCTTCACAAAGTAGGCGCAGCCCTCGTACCGCTCATCCACCACCTTGCCGTAGCCGTAGATGGCCTCCACCACAGCAGGTGCAATGCCCGCCACACGCACATAATATGCAGCAGGAGCCGGGTCGGTGAGCATGCCGTCCACCGGGTCCGCAGGCTGCCAGAACAGGCTGTCGTGCACCTGTGCGCCGTTTTTCAGCGCATCCACCACGTCTGCCACCACAGCGCTGGCGGTAGGCAGCTTGCCTGCGCCCTTGCCGTAGAACACCACATCGCCCAGCATATCGCCCTTGACCAGCACCGCGTTGAACACATCGTCCACGCTGGCCAGCTGGTTTGCCTTGGGCACCAGACACGGCTCTACACCGGCGGCCACGCTGCCGTCCTTGCCAAGCTTCATCCATGCGATCAGCTTGATAACGCAGCCCAGCTTTTCGGCGCTGGCCACATCGGCGGCGGTAATGGCGCGGATGCCCCGGGTGGGGATGTTCTGGGGGTAGATCTGGTGGCCGCACACCATGGAGGACAGGATGGCGATCTTGCGGCAGGCGTCGCGGCCGTCCACGTCATCGCTGGGGTCCTTGGTCTCTGCGTAACCCAGCTCCTGCGCAATTTGCAGCGCATCCTCAAAGCCCAGTCCCTCCCGCACCATCTTGGTGAGCATGAAGTTGGTGGTACCGTTCACGATGCCCTCCACCTCGGTGATGACGTTGGCCGCCAGGCACTGGTGCATGGGGGTGATGATGGGCGTACCGCCGCCCACAGAGGCCTCGAACAGGAAGGCGCAGCCGTGCTCCTTGGCCAGTGCCAGCAACTCTGCGCCGTAGGTGGCCACCATCTCCTTGTTGGAGGTGCACACGCTGCGGCCGCTCTCCAGACACGCCTTGACGTAGGGGTAAGCAAAGCGGGTACCGCCGATGGTCTCCACCACCACCCGGATCTCCGGGTCCTGCAGGATCACGTCGATATTCTTGACCACCAAGGGCTCCACCGGGTTGCCGGTAAAATCCTTCGGGTCCAGAATATATTTTACCTCCACCGGTTCGCCAGCCCGGCGGGAGACGCTTGCAGCATTGTGGCACAGCACCTCGTATACGCCGCTGCCCACCGTGCCAAAGCCCAGAATTGCAATTTTAGCCATACTCTCTTTCCCTCGTTTCCTGCTTTGTTACAGGTTATACCCGCAGCGCACACTCACCACCATGCGCTGGCGCGAAAGCTTTTCGGTCAGTTCCTCCGGGGACATCTGCATGGTATCGGTGCGGATGGTGACCGCCACCAGCGCAGCCCCATTCTCCGGGGTGGACTGGTTGATGGTCACAATACTGGCACCTGCGGCGCTGATGCCGGCCAGAAGGCTTTGCAGCGCACCGGTCTCGTCCCGCAGGGTGGCCATGACCGTGATGACCTCACGGCCGTTCTCGGAATCAAAGATACAATCCTTATACTTATAAAATGCACTGCGCGAAAGCTCTACGGCGCGGGTCGCAGCCGAAATGCTGCGGGCTTCGCCGCTGGCCAGCAGCTCCTTGGCGCGTACCACCTTGAGAAAAACCTCCGGCAGCACCTGCGCATCCACCAGATAAAAACGGCGTTCCAACTTGTTCACCTCTCAAACACAAGTGTTCTTGCAGAAAATATAATAGCATCCGAACCCCTGCAATGCAAGAGCCCGGATGCTATTTTGTCACTTTGTCCAGTTTTGTCTTGTGAAGTGCGCCCTGTCCTTGCCGGATTTTTCAGCAAAGGGGTGAAAAAGTACGATTTTTGTCCTTATTCCGTGTCCAGTGCACTGGTATCGGTGGGGATGACCGGCTGGGTGGGCACAGCATCGTCTGTGTTCTCGGCAGGGGCAGCAGCCTGCGGTGCGGCATGGGAATAGGTGCAGGTATCGGGCAGGTCATCGGCACGGTAGTAGCCCACGGCAGTGCTTGGGCAGCCTGCACCGGCCAGCAATCCGCTCTGGGTGCAGTAACGGCGTTCCACCACGCCTGCGGAGGCGGGGAATGCCTTATAGGGCAGGTCTGCCTGTGCCTGCTCCATCAGTGCCTTCCACGCCATAACACAGGTGCGGGTCTTGGCCTGCTGCTTGGACAGAGTCTTGGTCATATCATAAGGTGCATCATATCCCCACCACACAGCGGTAACATAGTAGGGCGTGCCGCCCACGAACCACAGATCCTTTTCGTCGCTGGCAGTACCGGTCTTACCAAAGGCCTCCATGCCGTTGGAGTTGGGGTAGCGGCCGCTGGCAGTACCTACGCTGGAGAACAGAACGTTCTTCAGCAGACGGTTCATGACATAAGCGGTATCGGGGGTCAGTGCCTGATAGCTGGTGGCGTTGTTTTCCAGATAGATGTTGCCTTCCCGGTCCAGCACACGGGTGTACAGGTGCGGGGTGGTGTACTCGCCGTCATAGAAGATCTGGAAGGCTGCGGCCAGCGCCATGGGCGTAACACCCTTGGTCTGGCTGCCCATGACCATCTGCGCCAGACCCACGTCGTTGGTGGGGTCCAGCGTATTCAGTTGCAGGGTGTTGTAGACGAAGTTGAAGATATTGCTTGCGCCCACAAGGTCGCCCACGCGGACTGCGATGGTATTCAGCGAGCGGGCAAGGCCGTTCCACAGCGGGAGATCGCTGCCGTCGCCATAGTTGCCGCCGTAGTTGCGCGGCCAGCTGCGCCATGCGTTGGGGTAAGCGCGGAGCTGCTTGTCGGAGAGCCCCATCAGGCCATTCTTGCGGCAGTAGTCCTCGTCCCGGATGATCATATCCTGCTTCTGATACAGGGGGGAGTTGTTGAGCATGGTGGACCAGTTGACCAGACCGTACTCAATGCCCAGTGCATAGGCGCCGATGGGCTTGATGGTAGAGCCTGTCTGCCGCTCCACGTTGTAAGCACGGTTCAGGGAAAGGCTCTTGGTCTTTTCGCCCAGGCCGCCCGCAATGGCCAGCACGTTGCCGTCATAGTCCAGCGTGACCATAGCAGCCTGCGTGCGCACGTTGCGGTAATAGTAGACGGTGCCATCCTCGCCGGTGCGGGTCTTGGGGGTGCCGTCCTCGTTGAACACCTGCACATCATCGTCCGAAATAGAGGTGACCTCTTCCTCATGCCAGCCCGCCGGGAAGTAGGCATCATCGGTGTTCAGCATCAGGTTTTCCATCTGGGACTGCAGCTTGGTGTTGACAGTGGCTTCGATGGTAAAGCCGCCGGTGTAGAGCAGCTTCTGTGCTTCGGACTCGCTGATGCCCTCCTTGGTCATGATGTCCTGCACGACCTCATTGAACAGTGCATCGGTGAAGTAGGAGGTGACGGTGCTGGGCTTTTTGCCGCTGTCTTCTTCGGCCAGCACAAGGGGCTGTGCGGCGCCGTTGCGGTAGTCCTCCTCGCTGATCACACCCTGCTGCCACATATTGTACATGATGAAGTTGCGGCGGTGGATCAGATTTTCGGGGTTCGTATAGGGGTTATAGTTGGTGGGGTTTTTGGTAATAGAGGCAATGGTAGCGCACTCCCACAGGCTCAGCTGGCTGACGTCCTTGTTGAAGTACTCGTTGGCCGCCGTCTGCACACCCTGAATGGTGCCGGTAAAGCTGATGGTGTTCAGGTAAGCCTCCAGAATGGTCTCCTTGGAGTAGCTGCGGCTCAGGCAGAGGGCGCGGTAGATCTCGCGCACCTTGCGCAATGCGCCATCGATACCGCTGGCGCTGTTGTCATCGGTCAGGTTCTTGATGAGCTGCTGTTCCAGTGTGGATGCGCCCTGCTTGGAGCTGTAAATAGGCAGCAGATACTCATTGATCATTGCGCCGATGGTGCGCTTGAAGTTGACGCCGGGCTCTGAGTAGAAGTCCTTATCCTCGGTGCAGATGAACGCATACTGCAAGTTGGAAGGGATCTGCTCAAGGTCTGCCCATACGCGGTGGCTGTTGGAGGAGCGCAGGGTGGCATACTCCACCTGTGCGCCGGTATCCGGGTCGGTGGCTACCACCATACTGGACTGGCTCAGCTGAATGTTGTCCAGGTCCAGCAGGTCACCGTCGTTGGCAGTAGCCTGCACCACATAGAACACCATGCCCACGGCCACCACGCTGCCCAGCATGATGCCGAGGCAGAGCACCGTAGCGACGGTGCGGCCGATGAACCGCAGAATGGGATGCTTGCTCTTTTCCTTCGGCGGCTTGGGGCTTTTGGGTGCCTTGGGCGCGCGGGTACGGTTTTCCACTGCGGGGCGTGCTTCGCGGCGGCTCTGGGAAACATTGACCTTACGTCCCACCGGGCGGGCAGGCTGCTCCTCGCCGCCCCGGTGGATCTTTCTCATCTCATTGTTGGAGATAGGGATCGCCTCCTGACATTTCAAGACTGTTGCCGGGCATAGCTGCACCGGGCTTTATCCACAACGTTTGTGACACGAAATTTCAAACTGCAATACCATATTATAGCACGCAAGCCCCAGCCGGGCAAGAACCAATCTTTGCGCGCTGAGCAGATATAAATAGTATAACACACTCTCTTGTGGAAAGTACAGTATCTGCGTGTGAAAATTGTCTGCTATCCGCCAAAACGGGGCATACTTACCGGGGAAGGGAGTGTTTTTTATGCGCAAGCTGTCTGTCTGCCTGTTCTACGGGCTTTGCGTATTCACCATTGTATTCAGTCTGTTCTGGATGGCGCTGCCAAGGCTGCCGCTGTCCCAAAGCCCCGCCGGGTCTGAGACCGACCCCGCCTCTCCCCTGAGCCTTGCCGCGCAGGCAGTGCCCCAGACGGACACCGCCCGCTACTGCCTGCAAGACAGCGGCGGGCGGGTGGCGGTGTACACCTGCCGCGCCGACGGCACCCCGGGCACCCTGATCCGCGTGACCGGCATCTACACCAATCTTCTGCCCGAAAACGACGCCTTACGCATCAAGCGCGGAATCGTGGTCAACAGCCCCCGGGAGCTGGACCTGCTGCTGGAAGATCTGGGGGAATAAATGCAATGAGCCGCTGCACGATATGCAGCGGCTCATTGCATTTATATGATTCAGGCTTCCATTTCTTCCAGCGGCACAAGGTACTCCTTGCGGCACTGCTCGTACTCCAGCATATAGTCCTTGCTGGGGTTGTGGTGCATAATGCTTTTCAGGGTGTGGGAGTCGTAGTCCTCGCCGGCTTCCATGCCCACCATGCGCACTGCAATGTTGGAGCAGTGGTCGGAGATACGCTCAGCGTTGTTCAGCACATCAAGGAACACCACGCCAGTGTCGATGGAGCAGATCCCGTCCTTCAGACGGAGGATGTGCTGGTCGCGCAGGCGCTCCACCATCACGTCAATGATCTCCTCCAGCGGCTCCACCTGTGCAGCCTTCTGGACATCATCGTTTTCAAAGGCCTCGTCCGTCAGAACCAGAATGCGCTCCAATGCGGCATCCAGCAATTGCAGTTCCTTTTTGGCGCTCTCGCTGAAGCTGGCTTCCTTGTCGTACAGCTCCTCGGCCTTTTCCATGATGTTCACGGCATAGTCGCCAATGCGCTCGAACTCGGTAACAAAGTTCAGCAACTCGGTCACCGCGTGGCTCTCGTCGTCGCCCAGCTCCTGATCGGTCAGCTTGATCAGATAGTTGGTGATCTCCACCTCCATGCGGTCGATCAGGTTCTCGCGCACCTTGATGGCGCTCACGGTCTCCTCGTCCATCTTCAAAAGCAGCGGCGCGGCCAGACCCACGTTGCGGGCGGCGCGGCGGGACATCTTGATCACCGCATTCTTCGCCTGCTGCAAGGCCACTGCCGGGCTCTTGTACAGACGCTCGTCCAGCACCGGCATGCTCAGCTCCTGTGCTTCCTCCACGCTACTGGGCACCGTGAGCATCGCCAAGCGGCTCAGCACTCCGCTGCAAGGCAGGAACAGCAACATGGCGCATACGCTGGACAAGGTATGGATGTTTGCAATGGAGCTCTTGTTCATCACATCGCCCCACATGGGGATGCCGATGGTGAACTGCACCGCATAGATCAGCGCCAGCAGGATCACACTGCCGATGACGTTGAAGTACAGGTGGATGAGCGCTGCCCGCTTACCATCCTTGGAGGAGCCGCCGATGGTGAGCAACGGGGTGAACGCCGTACCGATATGCGCACCCAGAATGATGGGAATGGCAGAGCTGAAGGTGACAAGCCCTGTGCTGGACAGTGCCTGCAGAATACCCACCGAAGCGGAGGAGGACTGGATGATCACGGTGACCACCACGCCCACCAGAACGCCCAGAATGGGGTTGGTCATGGTGACGAACAGATTCTGAAAGACGGCGCTCTCCCGCAGGGGAGCAACGCCGGTATCCATCAGGCTCATGCCGGTAAACAGAATGCCGAAGCCCAGCATGATCTGGCCGATATTCTTCTTTTTGGCATTGCGCAGGAACACATAAAAAATGCAGCCAATAAACGCCACCACGGGGGCAAAGGTCTTGGGCTGGATCAGGGTCAGCCACAGGCTGTCGCCTGAGATATCCGCCATGCGGATCAACTGACCTGTTACCGTAGTACCAATATTTGCACCCATGATCACGCCTACCGACTGCGTCAGTGTCATGATACCGGAGTTGACCAGACCGACACAAATAACCACCGTACCAGCCGACGACTGGATGACGCCGGTGATCAGTGTGCCAAAGATCACGCCTTTAATGGTGGAGGAGGTAAGCTTTTGCAATACGCCCTGCATCTTGCCGCCTGCCAGCTTTTCCAGTCCGGCGCCCATGATGGACATACCGTACAGGAACAGCGCAATGCCGCCCAGCAGAGAGGTAATGTGTGTGATATCCATAACGATACTCCTAATATGAAACTTCCCTTTTAATCCTTTACAGCACACAGCTGCCGGAACCTTGCACGCGCAACGCCTGCCCTGTTCCGGAAGCCGCTTACTTTTATTATACCATCAAAGGGGGCGTCTCAACAAGGTTTATTTTACAGGAAAGTTATTTTTTTCACACATTTCGCAACATATTTCCGAGCAGCAAACAAAAAGCTTTCCGTTATTTTACATATATTTTACATTATGATCTCCCGGATGCGGTATGCCGCCGCTTACCCGGCCAACTCCTCCATGGCCTCCCGCACCGTATCGGCCGAAAACAGGAACACACCACTGCCGGTGTATACCTCCACATGACTGCCCACATAACGCAACTCAAAATCCTTCATGGTGTTTCCCTCCTGTGTTTCTGTTTTGTTCCGGGGCTTTCCCGGTGAACACAGTATCGCATAATTCGGATACCATAAAAAGGACTTTCAAAGGTTTTTGCGGATTTTTTGCGTAAAAAACAGCGTATGCTCCCCAGTCTGCTCACGCTGTACACGGCCATTTTCCTCGGAGATCAGGTCTTTGGCAGTCCCCGCAGCGCCGCATTTCCGCAGGAAACAGGCGCTGGAGCTGCCGTTTTCCGTCACGACCCCCTCCTGTGAAAATGGGATAGCGGAGCGTCCACAGACGCTCCGCTATCCCGAAATTAAAAATAAATTTTCCGCTGATAATGGCTAGAGCAAAGCGGAAGCCCTTCCAAATCATCCTGCTGTGCAAAGCATTATTCTGCCGCGTCCGTCACACGGACGGGGTAGCCTGTCCGCACACAGCGCACCGCGTAGCGGGAACCGCCGCCGGAGGTGCAGGTGAACAGGGTCAGATCCCAGTTGTCCGTCTCGGTATCGGTGGTCATCTCCTCGATCTGGGTGGGGTGCAAAGTCTCCACGCTCTCCACCTCATAGCTCCAGCGCAGACCGTCTGCATCCGTAAAATAGACCGAACTGCCGATGGCCAGCCACTTGATGGGGCTGAAGTGCATTGCGTAGTTGTGGCCGCAGATCACAAGATCATCGCCATAGGTGGTGCCGCTGTACCGCCCGGGGGCGATCTTCAGCCCGGCGTAGCTCCACTGCGCCATCACCGGCAGCTCCCGTTCTACCGCCGGGATGGAAAGCACCCCGATGTAGTCCCGCCCTTCCACCTCCACAGTGGTCATCTCCTGCGTCGGGTCCAGCACCGGCTGCGGGGCTGCAGTCTCGTTTTCCTGCTGGTGCTCCGTAATGGTCTTTTGCATGGTCTGCTCCAGCTCGCCCAATACTTCCTGCGAAGCCTTTTCTGCCCGGGCGGCATCCCACCGGTTGTAGCCCAGCAGCCCGGCGGCGCATAAGATCAGCACCGCGCCCAGCACCATGCACAGCCTGCCGATTTTCCGTTTCATTGCATTCCGTCCTTTATATATAATAGTATCGTCTGCTTCAGTATACCATTCCCCGCTCCGGTTTACAACCGTTCTTGCGGGCGTTTTTTATCGGGCAGCAGCGCGCAGACCAGCCGCACCATCTGCCCGGTCAGGGGCAGCCACACCAGCGCGCACAGTACGTTGAATAAGGTGTGTGCGTTGGCGATCTGCCGGGCGATCACGGCGCACTCCGCCCCTGCGGGCGAGCACAGCCGCACCAGCGCTGCAAAGGGCTGCAGCAGTGCGCAGCACACCGCCGCTCCGCTCAGGTTAAAAATGGCGTGGGCTGCCGCCACCCGCTTGGCGTCTCTTCCCTGCCCGATGGCGGCAAGCACCGCCGTGATGGTGGTGCCGATGTTATCCCCCAGCAAAATGGGAATGGCCGCAGTCAGCCCCAGCAGGCTGTGCACGCCGTCTGCCCCGGGCTGTGCCGCCATGCTTTGCAGCAGTACCACCGTGGCAGAACTGCTTTGCACCGTTAAGGTCATGCAGACGCCCGCCAGCAGCCCGTGCATGGGACTTTGCTGCACCCGGGCAAGCTCCAGCCGGAGCAGAGGGCTTTGCAGCAGCGGTTCCATGGCGCTGCGCATCACAGTGACGCCTTCGAACAGCAGTCCAAAGCCGAACACTGCCTCGCCCACGCAGCGGCCCCGCCAGCCCTTGCAGGCCAGACAGAGCAGCACCCCGCCAAACAGCAGCAGATACCGCCAGCTTTCCACCCGGAACGCCAGCAGCTGCGCCGTGACCGTTGTGCCGATGTTCGCTCCGAATACCACCGGCACCGCCTGCCGCAGCTGCAACAGCCCCGCCGCCAGAAAGGCAATCACCATAACCGTGACCGCCGAGCTGCTTTGCAGCACCGCCGTGACCGCCGCCCCGGTCAGCAGCCCTGCCACCGGGTTTGCGGTGCACCGCGCCAGCAAGCTGCGCAGCCGTCTGCCCGCCCCCTGCTGCACCGCCCGACACAGGCTGTCCGTTCCATATAAAAACAGCGCCAATCCGCCGAATACCTGTAACAACACTTGGAATCCCTGCTCCATCCGCACCCTCCGTTTCTGCCTGTCCTTTATTTTTATGCAGCGAGAGCCGGTTTGCGCATTGACAAAACCTACAAGTTTTTTGTGAATTTTTGTTTAATATTTCCCCATTCCCTTGCAATCCGGCTGCAAAAGGAATATGCTTATCAGGCGTTAATACTTAACATCTGTTAAGTATTTGAAAAATGCAAACGAGGAGGGACTGTCGTGTCCGAGCCAAGCACCCCCAGCTTTCAGGGGATGTGCCACTATATCGGGCAGCTGAGCAAGGCATCCAAGACCGGGATGCGGGCGGCGCTGGCCGATTGCCCCAAATGCCACTTCAATATGCTGGAAGGCCTGCTGCACGCCATCAACTGTCACGGAAAGGATGGCGCCATTTATGTCTCCGACCTTGCCCGGGAGATTCGTCAGCCGCTGCCGGCGGTCTCGCGCGGGCTGCGGCTCATGGAGCAGGACGGCACTGTGGTGCGGGAACCGGACCCCGCCGACCGCCGCAAAACGCTGGTGCGCATCACCCCCAAGGGGTACGAGCTGTGCCACCAGTGTGAGCAGGCTCTGCGCAACTACTTTGCCAGCGTGCTGGCACGGTTAGAGCCGGATCAGGTAGCCCAGATGGACGCGCTGCGCGGCGCGCTGATGGATGCCATTCTTGCGGAAAATGCCGCGCGCAACATTGACCCGAAGGGAGAAACGAACCATGACAAAGATCTTTAAGCAGCTGGCCCGGCACTGGGCGGTCTGCCTTGTGGTGTTCGCACTGCTGTTCGTGCAGGCGTACTGCGACCTTGCCCTGCCGGACTACACCAGCAAGATCGTGGACACCGGCATCCAGCAGGGCGGCATTGAAAGCCCCCTGCCCCAGACGGTGCGCCAGAGTACGCTGGACGCGCTGAGCCTGCTGATGAGCGAGGAGGATGCGCAGAAGCTGCAAAACGCCTACCAGTACTACCTGCAGGACGATGGCGTGTTGCAGCTGCGCTCCGACCTGACCGAGGCCGAGCGCACCGCACTGGAAGATGCTGTGACCACCCCGGACATCGTGCTGTATATGGCTGCCGCACAGGCCGCCAACACCCCCGCCGGGCAGAACAGCATGGGCATGACCGGCCTTGCCGAGACGCCCTCTGCCGCTGCGGACGCGGACACTGAGACCGTCACCCCTACGGCAGCGGATCTGGACACCGTTTGCAGCCAGTTTGCCGCCATGAGCCAGATGCCCGGCTTTGACCGCAGTATGCTGCAAAAGCAGCTGGACGGTGCCATGAGCCAGCTGGACAGCACCCTGCTGGAAAACCTGAAAAGCCAGTCTTTGCTGCTGGTGCAGCTGGAATACGAGGCGCAGGGCGTTGCGCAGGATGTGCAGATGGGTTACCTCTTCCGGGTGGGCGGCCAGATGCTGGCGCTCACCCTGCTGATGGTAGCCGTGGCTGTGGCCGTTGGCTTCCTTGCCTCCCGGGTATCCGCCGCCATCGGCCGCGACCTGCGCCGGGAGACCTTCTCCAGCGTTATCGGCTTCTCCAATGCGGAGATCGAGAATTTCTCCACCGCCTCTCTCATCACCCGCACCACCAACGATATCCAGCAGGTGCAGTTCGTCTGCGTCATCCTGCTGCGCATGGTGGCCTATGCGCCCATTCTGGGCATTGGCGGTGTGCTGCACGTTGTGGGCAGCAGCTCCGGCCTTTCCTGGATCGTGGTGCTGGACGTGGCCATCCTGCTGTTGCTCATCATTTTCCTGATGAGCGTTGCCATGCCCAAATTCAAGGTGATGCAGCAGCTGGTGGACCGGCTGAATCTGGTCAGCCGCGAAATTTTGACCGGCATCATGCCGGTGCGCGCCTTCAGCCGCGAAAAGTTTGAGGAGCAGCGCTTTGACAAGGCCAACCGGGAGCTGATGGGCACCCAGCTGTTCACCAACCGCGCCATGGTGGCCATGATGCCCTTTATGACCCTGATCATGAACGGTACCAGCCTGCTCATCGTCTGGTTCGGCGGCAAGGCCATGGATGCCGGCACCATGCAGGTGGGCGAGATGATCGCCTTTATCACCTACACCATGCAGATCGTCATGTCCTTCCTGATGCTGGCGATGGTGGCCGTCATGCTGCCCCGCGCCGGTGTGGCTGCGGATCGTATCGACGAGGTCATCCGCACCAAAGCCACCATCCACGACCCGGACAAAGCCGCCGCAAAGGCCGCACAGGCACACACCGACTGGCAGGGCGTGGTGCAGTTCGAGGATGTGAGCTTCCGTTACCCCGGTGCAGACAGCGATGCACTGGAGCACATCAGTTTTACCGCAAAGCCCGGCGAGACTACCGCCATCATCGGCTCCACCGGCTGCGGCAAGTCCACCCTGCTCAACCTCATCCCCCGCTTTTACGATGTGACCGGCGGCAAGGTGACTGTGGACGGCATTGACGTGCGCGAGATGCCGCAGGCACAGCTGCACGACCTGCTGGGCTATGTGCCCCAAAAGGGTGTGCTGTTCAGCGGCACCATTGACAGCAACCTGAAATTCGGCGGCGAAGATATCACCGATGCGCAGGTACAAAAAGCTGCTGCCATTGCGCAGGCCACTGATTTTATTGAAGCAAAGCCGGAGGGCTACCAAAGCCCCATCGCACAGGGCGGCTCCAACGTATCGGGCGGCCAGAAGCAGCGGCTTTCCATTGCCCGGGCAATTGCCAAGGACCCCAAGGTCTATCTGTTTGACGACAGCTTCTCGGCGCTGGACTACAAGACCGATGTAACGCTGCGCCGCGCCCTGAAAGCGCAGACCGACAACGCCACTGTGATCATTGTGGCACAGCGCATTTCCACCGTGTTGCACGCAAACCAGATTCTTGTGCTGGACGAGGGCAGGCTGGTGGGCAAGGGCACCCACGCCCAGCTGATGGTCAGCTGCCCGGAATATCAGGAGATCGCCCGCAGCCAGCTGAGCCAGAAGGAGCTGGCGCTGGATACCTTGAATACGGAAAAGGAGGGTGAGTGATATGCCCAGACCCGGACGTCCCACCACCGAGCGCGCCAAGGACTTTAAAGGCACGCTGCGGCAGATCATCCGCACCATGAGCCACTACAAGCTGCCCCTTGCGGCAGCCATGCTGTTTGCTGTTCTGTCCACCATCTTCAACATTGCAGGCCCCAAGGTGCTGGCAAAGGCCACCACCGCCCTTGCCACCGGCTGGATCGCCCGGCTGCGCGGCACCGGCAGCATCGATTTTGTGTATATCGGCCGCATCCTGCTGTTTTTGCTGGGGATGTACCTGCTGAGCAGCGCTTTCAGCTTTATTCAGGGCTGGCTGATGACCGGCCTTTCCCAGAAAGTCTGCTACGACTTCCGCCGCCAGATCAGTGAAAAGATCAACCGCCTGCCGCTGGCGTACTTTGAAAAGCGCACCGTGGGCGAGGTGCTCTCCCGCATCACCAACGATGTAGACACGCTGGGACAGAGCCTGAACCAGAGCATCACCCAGCTGATCACCAGTGTGACCACCATGATCGGTGTGCTGGTGATGATGCTTTCCATCAGCCCCCGCATGACCCTGATCGCCCTGCTGATCCTGCCGGTGTCGCTGGCGCTGGTGCTGGTGGTGGTCAAGTTCAGCCAGAAGTACTTCAAAGCGCAGCAGGCCACGCTGGGCGTGGTCAACGGTCAGGTAGAGGAGGTCTACGCCGGCCACAACGTGGTCAAGGCCTTCAACCGCGAAGCCGTGGTGCTGGCAGACTTCAACGCCGCCAACGATAAGCTGTACGAATCCGCATGGAAGAGCCAGTTCCTCTCCGGCCTGATGATGCCCATCATGAACTTTGTGGGCAACCTGGGCTATGTGGCAGTGGCTATCGTGGGCAGCATTTTTGCCGCAAACGGCGTTATCACCATTGGTGATATTCAGGCCTTTATCCAGTACGTCAAAAACTTTACCCAGCCCATCCAGCAGCTTTCGCAGGTATCCAATATGCTGCAGAGCATGGCCGCTGCCGCCGAGCGGGTGTTCGAGTTTTTGAATGAGCCGGAGGAAGAGCAGCTGGCCGACCCTGCCCGCCGTGCCGACCCCGCCGACATTGACGGACAGGTCACCTTTGACCATGTACGCTTCGGCTACACCCCGGACAAGACTGTTATCCACGACTTCAGCTGTACGGTGCAGCCCGGTCAGAAGGTAGCCATCGTAGGTCCCACCGGCGCGGGCAAGACCACTATGGTCAAGCTGCTGATGCGCTTTTACGATGTGGATTCCGGTTCCATCACCCTGAACGGCCACAATGTGCGGGACTTTGACCGCAGCGCCCTGCGCGAAGGTTTTGGCATGGTGCTGCAGGACACATGGCTGTTCAAGGGCACCATCATGGAGAACATCCGCTACGGCCGACTGGACGCCACCGATGAAGAGGTGATCGCCGCCGCAAAGGCAGCCAACGCCGACCACTTTATCCGCACCCTGCCCGGCGGCTACCAGATGGAGCTGAACGAGGACGCCTCCAACGTCAGTCAGGGACAGAAACAGCTGCTTACCATCGCCCGCACCATTCTGGCAGATAACCGCATCCTGATTTTGGACGAGGCTACCAGCAGCGTGGATACCCGCACCGAACAGCGTATCCAGACCGCTATGGACCGCCTGATGGAGGGCCGCACCAGCTTTGTCATCGCCCACCGCCTTTCCACCATCCGGGACGCCGACCTCATCCTTGTGATGCGGGACGGCGACATTGTGGAGCAGGGCACCCACGACCAGCTGATTGAAGCCGGCGGCTTCTACGCCGATCTGTACAATAGCCAGTTCGAGGACGTGGTGGATTAAAGCACCTGTTATCGCAATATAACTGCAAAAAGAGCACCTGTTGCCTTTTTAGGGCAATAGGTGCTCTTTGCATTCCCCTCTCAGTCATCGCTGCGCGATGCCAGCTCCCCCGAGAGGGGGAGTCGGTCAGCTGCAATAGGGCTCTCCCCTCGGGAGAGCTGGCGCGAATGCGCCTGAGAGGGTTTCCGTTTTTTTATTCCTCCACCGGTTCCAGCTTCAAGCCGAACAGCTTTTCTGAGAGGGACGGCAGCTGTTGCTGCAAGGCTCGGACATAAGCCATTACCACCGGGTCCTCGCGCTTTTGCCCCAGCACGATGCCAAACCGGTGTCCCCTGCCCCAGTCCAGCACCCGTACAAAGCTAAGGTCGGGTCTGCGGTAGTAGACCGCCGGGACCATCTTGAGCGCCGGGTCTCCGTAGGCTGCACTGCGGATGCCGCCCACCGGCGTAAAGCTCACCCCGCGTTCCAGCCCCTCCTGCACCAGACTTGTCTCGTAAACGGTCTGGTACATCTCCTTGATAAGCAGCCAGCGGTACTGCAATGCCTGCTCTAAAGTCAGCCTGCCCACTGGCATATCGGCGGGCGGGTGGATGGGGATGCAAAGCTCCGGCACATAAAGCAGCGGCACAAAGGTAAGCCCCTGTGCGTAAAATTCTGCGCTTTCCAGCTGGAAGGAAAGATCCATCTCCCCTTTTTTCAGGCTGCGCCAAACCTCGCTGCGGTTGGCACACCACCCCAGAATGGGGGTATACCGCAGGCACAAGTCACTCGTCAGGGAAAACAGGTCGTATGCGAACATCCGCATTGCCTCATGACACCCTGCGATGATCAGATGTCTTTCCGGCGGGTTTTCCTGCTGCTGCACCGCGCGGGCATGGCGCACCGCCTGCTGATACAGGGCCACCAGCTGCTTTGCCTTGGGGTAAAAATCCCGCCCTGCCGGGGTCAGCACCACCCGGCGCGGCAGATGCTGGAACAGCTTGAACTGCAATTGCCCTTCCAGCGTGCGGATCTGCTGCGAAAGTGCCGACTGTGAAAGATACAACGCCTCTGCCGCTGCAGAAAAGCTGTTCAGTTCCACGATCTTTACAAAGCCTTCCAGTGCGCTCTCGTTCATGCGTTTCTCCCTCCCGCAATACATTAGGTTAGCCTAAATTATAATATAAAAAATATGAATTGTAAACAGCACTCTTCTACGCTACAATTGTTAAGGATTCGGCAAAGTGCCTTTTGCTTTGCTGCACGATAAGAAGGAACACAAAGAAGAACAAAAAAGAAAGAGAGCGTACCTATGAACAAGATCTCCCGTAAGGGCTTTATCAAGATTGCCGCTGCCGCCGCCATGAGCGGTGTGACCGCCGGTGCTCTGGCTGCCTGCAATGCCGCCTCCGGCTCTGCTTCCGCTTCCACTTCCGGTGCTGCCGGTCAGTACATTCCCGGCACCTACGAAGGCACTGCCGAGGGCATCTCCTCCACCGTCAAGGTCACCATGACCTTCTCCGACAGCGCTGTCACCGATGTGGTGGTGGACACCTCCGGCGAGACCGCTTCCTTCGGCGCTGCCGCTGCCGATGAGCTGCGCGAGCAGCTGCTGGCTGCTGGTTCTGCCGAGATCGACGGCGTTTCCGGCTCCACCATCACCTCCGATGCCGTGATGAAGGCTGCCAAGAGCTGCTACGCACAGGCTAAGGGCGAGGCCGTGGTCTCCAGCGTGCAGCTGCCCACCGGCGATGCAAACGACTGGCTGGGCACCGAGCCCGATATCGATGAGACCGCCATCACCGAGACCGTGGACACCGACATCCTGATCGTGGGTGCAGGCAACGGCGGTATGTTCGCTGCCGCCTATGCTGCTGCCAACGGCCTGAACTTCCGCGTCATCGAGCAGAACGCCAACGTGCAGGACACCCGTCACTGGTACGGCGCTGTTGATTCTGCTGCCGCTAAGGAGGCTGGCGAACCCGCCACCGATAAGGCAAAGCTGCTGAGCGAGATCTCCCGCTACGCCTCCGGCAAGTGCGACCAGCGCGTGGTCAAGACCTGGATCAACGAGTCTGCCGCCATGCACGACTTCATGCGCAGCATTCTGGAGGATAAGTACGGCTGGGTGTGCGATTTCACCTCCGGCAGCGAGGCTGCATGGCCCGCAGAGAATGCCGAGCACAACACCGACTACCTCTACCCTGTGCAGGAGCACAACTACATGGCCAGCGAGAGTGCTTCCGGCACACCCCGCAATGAGCTGCTGCTGCAGTACATTCAGGAGCTGGGCTACGATGTGGACTTCAAGACCAGCCTTGCCAAGCTGGAAAAGAACAGCGATGGCCGCATTACCGGTATCATCGCCCAGAGCACCGAGGATGATCACTTCATCCGCTACAACGCCAACCAAGGCGTTTTGCTGGCCTGCGGCGGCTTCCCCGGCAACCCTTACATGATGGAACAGCTGGACCCGCTGGGCACCAGCGTGACCACCGCCTGCTCCTACTCCCCCGCCGACAAGGGCTACGGCATCCGTGCAGCAGTGTGGGCAGGCGCTAATCTGGACAAGGAAGCCGCTCCCATGCTGTTTGACCGCGGCATCGTTGCCCCCGGTGTGGATGCCGGTTATGTGGACAGCGACTCTGCCTTTGGCGGTAAGGCCTTCCCGGGCAAGATCCGCCAGTTCAACCCCGGCACCCAGCCCTTCCTGAAGGTGAACCGCAACGGCGAGCGCTTTGCCAACGAGAGCAGTCCCTACAACGATATCGTCTACGCCGCTGCCCACCAGCCGGGCCGCGTTTACGCCCAGATCAGCGATGCAAACTTCATCGAGGATGCAAAGCGCTTCCACACCATCGGCTGCTCTGCCCAGACCCGCAACCTCGGCGAGGACTACTTTGCTCAGCAGGTCGAGAACGGCGAGAAGGAGGGCTGCTTTTTCAAGGCCGATACCCTCGAGGAGCTGGCCGACAAGATGGGCTTTACCGGTGCGGCAAAGGACACCTTCCTTGCCACCGTGGAGCGCTACAACGAGCTGTACGATAAGCAGAACGACGAGGACTTCGGCAAGCCCGCTTACCGTCTGAGCGCCATCCGCACTGCTCCCTTCTACGGCTGCTGGCTGGGTGCCTCTCTGCTGACCACCGAGCAGGGCATCGCCATCAACGAAAAGGGTCAGGCTCTGGACACCAACAACCAGCCCATGGAGGGTCTGTACATCACCGGTGATATGTCCGGCAGCTTCTTTGCCAACAACTACCCCTGCCTGATGGCCGGTGTGGCTATGGGTCGTACCCTGACCTACGCCATGAAGGCTGTCAAGCAGATGGCCGGTCTGGAGAATGCCTGATAAAGCGCAGTTCTCCGACATACTCTAAGCGTTTCTTCTTTTCTTCTTTTTCATGTGAAGAGGGGCAGCCCGATTTGGGGCTGCCCCTCTTTGCGTTTTTGCCCCGCACACCCTCTACACAAATGCCCGCGATTGTGCTATGATAAGCGTGAAACCGGGCAGTTCATTCCCGCCCGGTCACAAGATCGAGGTGTTTGTACAAATGTCGGATATTCTGGATACCTTACGGCAGGAAGGGGTGGACCCCGCCCTGCTTACGGCGGTGCAGGAATACCGCGCCGCCCATCCGCTCAGCGAGGTGCTGCGCCCGCGCATCCCCGCCCCTGCCTTTACCTACTACGGCAAAGAGGTGTGGGAGCAGGCGCTGGCGGCCATCCTCTGCGGCGAAAACCTGCTGCTGGCCGGCGGCAAGGCCACCGGCAAAAACGTGCTGGCAGAAAACCTTGCCGCCGCCTTTGGCCGCCCCGCATGGGACATCTCTTTTCATGTAAACATGGATGCCGCCTCCCTGATCGGCATGGATACCTTTGCGGGCGGGCAGGTAGTGTTCCGTCCCGGGCCGGTGTACCGCTGCGCACAGTGCGGCGGCTTTGGCGTGCTGGACGAGATCAACATGGCCAAAAACGAGGCGCTGGCGGTGCTGCACGCGGTGCTGGACTTCCGCCGCGCCATCGACGTACCCGGTTACGACCGCATCCCGCTGGCCGAGGAGACCCGCTTTATTGCCACCATGAACTACGGCTACGCGGGCACCCGGGAGCTGAACGAGGCGCTTACCTCCCGCTTTGCAGTGGTGCAGATGCCTACCATCACGCAGGATAATCTGGAAAAGCTGCTGCGGGCGCAGTTCCCGGATCTTTCCGCAAAATATGTGCACCAGTTTGCACTGCTGTTTCTGGACCTGCAGAAAAAGTGCGACAGTGCCGAGATTTCCACCAAAGCGCTGGATCTGCGCGGTATGCTGGACGCGCTGCGGCTGATTCGGCGGGGCATCCCGGCCGGGGCGGCGCTGGATATGGGCATCACCAACAAGGCCTTTGACTCCTACGAGCAGGGGCTGATCCGGGACGTGATCGCCGCGCGCATCCCGGCCAAGTTGGATGCCGGAAAGCTGTTTGCCTGATGGACGCCCAAAGCTACACCGCGCAGGAGCGGCGTGCGGCCAATCAGGTCTGGGCCGCTGCCGGAGCCTACGGCTTTGAGCCGCTGTTTCTGGCCCATAACACAGACGGCACCATTGATTTTTACATGAACTGCATCGTAGGGCTGGTGCATAAATACTACGGTGATGCGCTGATCCGGGACATTTTTTCCGCTTGGGAGGGCGATGTGCGCCAGCCCATGCTGGACGATATGGCGTGGCTATATCTGGAAAACGCCGCATACCGGCTGGAGCTGCCCCGCCGCCCGGTGCTGGAGGCGCTGCGGTTTGCCCACGCAGACTACTTTTTTGCCATCCAGTACAAGCTTTCGCGGCAGGAGTGGATGGCGAAAAACCAGCTGGTGTACACCATGCAGGCTGCGCGCTGGCGCAAGGTTCTGGGACACACCGCCCCGGTCATGACCCCTTACGAGAGCAGCCTTGCCGCCGCGCTGGAACCGGAGACCGTACCGGAACCAGCACAGCTCAAAAACGACCTGCTGGCGCTGTTTGCAAAATTCGCCCTGTTTGACGGCAAGGTACGCCAGAAGCCCGCGCTGCACCTGCGGCTGCAAGGCTTTTGGGCAAAGCTTGCCACCAAAACCATGCCCACCCAGATGATCAAAACCGACCGGGTGACGGTGGAACATTCCGGCGCGGTGGATGCCACAGGCAGCGGGCTTGCGGTGAACAAGCGCCGGGCAAACATTACCCTGAAGCAACGCGCCGCGCAGGATCGCGCCTACATTGAAAGCTGCTTCGGGCGCTGCTTTTACCCGCCGGAGCAGCTACGCAAGACTGAGCAGGAGTTGTGCACTGGGGTGCATTTGGGCTGTCACTTGTGGTTCAGCGCCGGTGTACCCAGCCCGGCGCAGGCACCCACCCCGGAAGCGCGGCAGCTGGCGCAGCAGGCCGAATTGCAGGCCGAACGCAACCGTGCCTACTACGCCAAAAATCAGGAGCTGCACCGCAGCGTGGTGCTGCGCCTTACCGAACAGATTCGCAACTGTATTCTGGTGCATCAGCAGCCCGACCAGCGGGTGGCACGCAGCGGCAACCTGTGCGCCGGGCGGGTGTGGCGCGCCCCTTACCTGAACGATAGCCGGGTGTTTTTGTGCCCGGAGGAGGAAAACTGCCCCGCCTTTACAGTGGATCTGCTGCTGGACGCCTCCGCCTCCCGCCTACACTGTCAGGAGGTGATCGCGGCGCAGGGTGTTATTCTGGCCGAAAGTCTGGCCAACTGTGGCATTCCGGTGCGGGTAAGCGCCTTTAGCAGCCTGCGGGGCTACACGGTGCTGCGGGTGCTGAAAGGCTTTGCGGACAAGAACCGGCAGAACATTTTCCGCTATTTTGCCTCGGGCTGGAACCGGGACGGTCTGGCGCTGCGGGCGGCTGGCGACCTGATCCGGTACGCCCCCGGCCCCGCCCCGCGCCACCTGATGATCCTGCTGACCGATGCCAGCCCCAACGACAGCCGCCGCATTCCGCCCACAGCAGAGAACCCGCTGGGCTGCGCCTACGAGGACGCCGCCGGTGTAGCCGACACCGCCGCGCAGGTGCGCACCTTGCAGCGGCAAGGCGTGCGGGTGTCTGCCGTTTTTATGGGCGAGGACAGCAGCGCCGGTGCCGCCGCGCAGATCTACGGCAAAAATATGGCACGCATCCGCGGCATGGATCAGCTTGCCCGCGCTGCCGGGCGATTGATCCAGAACGAGATCCGGGAACTTGGCGACTGAAAAAACAAAACGACCCCTGTGGGAGCAGTTCCGGCCTTAGCCGGCATCTCCCGCAGGGGTCATTTTTTACAACCGCACATCTCAGTGCACAACCATACTTTGAACTCTTGTTTGCAATGCGCTGTAGATTTTTGCAAAAAATTGTTGTTTCGGAAAACTTACAGTTGTTTTTCATTCAAAGGTATGCTATACTATGTTCAGAGAAGTTTTATGCAGCCTGACGGCCCGATCACCCGGCTGGCGCTTTTACAACGTTTCGCTGTTTGCTTTTATCGCAAGGCAAGAAATTAGTGCAACATTCAAACAGCATATCTGCGCTATGCAATTCAACGTTGTTGCTGTTGCATTAAAAAGTTGAATTGCTATAGGAAGGAGATCAATCATGGACGCTTCCCGTTATTTTGACGCCATGCACAACGCCATGTCCACCCAGCACGTCGGTGCACAGTTGCTGCTTACCGTCCGTTTGCAGGATACCTGCGGCAACGATGCCTATCTTGAAGTAAAACAGCTACCCGGGGAGCAAAGCGCCCTTGTGTGCTACTCCACCATGGGGCGGCGCTGCCTGAATTTCCAGCTGTTCCGCAAAGGCTGGCAACTGTGCCACAATGCGGATGGGCAGCTGACCGGGCGTTTTCCGTCCAGCGCCGACAGCCTGCTGAGCCAGACCGACTTCCGCGCCTACTGCCGGGAGGATCGGCTGGATGCTGCCCGCACCCAGCGCCTTATTGAGGAGCTGGGGCAGCGCGCCGGGACCAACTATGTTGGCTCCATCCCGCAGAATGCCCGCACCGGTGCACAGATCACAGTGGAAAGTCACCTTGGCTGCGGTGCACGCTGGAGCTACTGGAATCAGGACGCTTCCCCCTGCCTGCCGCTTGCTGCCATTTTGTACTGGCTGGCTGATTTTCTGGCCGGGAACGAGCGCCGCGCCCTCCAGTCTGACCCGCAGGCCGCTGCACTGGCTGCGCAGTGGCTGGCAAAGGACACTGTGTTCTTCTGCCCCTCCCCTGCCCTGACGGTATCCTCTGCGACCGGTCATAGTGCTCCTGCTGCACGGCGTACCCGCCCCGCCCCGGTGCCTGCTGCACGCAGCAAGAGCTGGCAGAGCGTTCTGGCTGCTATGGCTGCGGTGTAAGCTGGTACCTTTTCAATCTGGTTTACATATAAAAGACGAGTGCTCGGCAAAACCGAGCACTCGTCTTTTTTACAAAATAACAGCAAAAAAGCACCCCGCCAACCGTTTCCGGTCAGCGGGGTGCTTAGTGCTTAGAGTTTACGGTTCAGCTTACGCTGCACAGCACAGGGAGGAGATCACTCCTCGATGTAGCCGTACTGGAAGTACCAGTAGCCGTAGGGGCTGTGCCAGATGCCCTTCAGAGAAGAGCTCTGCAGCCAGAAGTCGTTGTAGTAAGCAACGGGGATGCAGCCCATATCCTCCATCAGGATGTCCTCAGCCTTATGCAGCTGCGCAAAGTGCTCGGCAGGATCAGCAACCTTGGAAGCCTCCATAGCAGCATCGAAGTCAGGGTTGGAGTACTTACCATCATTGTTGCCGTTGTCGGTGCAGAACATCTCGATCATGTTGGAAGGATCGTTGTAGTCCATGACCCAGCCGTTACGGGCAACATCGTACTCGCCGGCACGGCGAGCAGCGGTGAAGGCAGACCACTCCATCTTGCTGATGCTCAAAGTGATGCCCAGATCGCCCCAAGTCTGCTGCAGGTACTCTGCCAGAGGCACATGGTAGCCGGAATCGTTGGTGCTGTACTCGATGGTGGGGAAGCCCTCGCCATTGGGGTAGCCAGCCTCTTCCAGCAGCTTTTTAGCCTCGGCCATATTTGCCTCGTAGTCATCAGCAATGTAGGGAGAACCGCCGTTCGCGTTGTCGTAGAAGTAGCCCTGCTCGTCCACGATGCCAGGGCCGACAATGTTGGAAGCAGCAGAGTAGGTGCCCTGCATGATGGTGTTGGCAACGTAGTCGCGGTCGATGGCCAGAGCCAGAGCCTTGCGGACCTTGGCATCCTGGAAGGCATCGCGCTGCAGGTTCATGCTGACGTAATAGGTGCCCAGAATGGTGTCAACATAGAAGTCGCCGCCGTCCTCTGCCTTGGTCAGGCTGGGGATCTCGTCGGTGGGCACGTCCTTGATCAGGACAGCCTCGCCGCTGTTATAAGCAGCGAAGGAAGCGGAAGAGTCCTCCAGCAGCAGCAGGGTGATGCTGTCGGAAACGATCTTGGAGTTATCCCAGCCGCCAACGTAGTTGGGGTTCTTGGTCAGGACGATACGCTCGGAGGGAGTCCACTCGGTGATCATGTAGGGGCCATTGGAGACGAAGGTCTCAGCGGAGGTGCACCATGCATCGCCGTTGGCCTCAACGGTAGCCTGCTGCACAGGGCTCATGGATGCGAATGCGGCCATCTTGTCGAAGTAGGAGCAGGGGTAGGACAGCACGATGGTCAGGGTCTTGCCGTCATCGCTTGCCTTAACGTTCAGAGCATCGGGGTCGGGCTCTGCAGTGGGGTTGCCGTCTGCATCGGGGAAGCCGGCAGCTGCGTCGTAGCCGTCGATCATGCCCAGGCAGGTCGCTGCATAGGGAGCAGCGGTAGCAGGATCAGCCATACGCTTGAAGCTGTACTCGAAGTCCTTAGCAGTCAGGTCGGTGCCATCGCTCCACTTCAGACCGTCACGCATGGTGAAGGTCCAGGTCAGGCCGTCCTCGCTTTCTTCCCAGCTCTCAGCCTGGCCACCAATAACTTCGTTGTTCTCGTTGATGATCAGCAGGGGCTCGAAGATGGTGATGATGGTGTTGGCGCCATCAACAGCGCTGTTCAAAGAGGGATCCAGAGTCTCGGGGTTGGGGCCGTACTGGACGGTGAAGCCAGCGGTGTTGACACTGCCGGTAGAAGAACCAGCAGCGGAAGAAGCAGTGCCGGAGGTTGCGGTAGAACCGGACTTGCTGCCGCCACAGGCTGCCAGACCCAGAGCAGCGGCACCCACGCCTGCAACCTTGAGAAAATTACGACGAGAAATGCGTTTCATAATAATATCCTTCCCTTATATCAAATTTGAGTGTGCCAGGTTCCCCCAGCCGCCTCTATATTCGATCCGGTGCAAATGTACACCGGAGGAACACGAATGATTATAATGCGTTCTCATGCCGGTTACAAGTCCAAAACTTGGACTGTAACCATTTTGTGACAACATTTCAGCGCTAAGTTGAATTGCTTTCACCTTTTACTGGTGTGAAGTGTTCTCACTTCACGCGGTCAAGGTGATGGCAGGCTGCCCAGTGGCCGGTGGAGACTTCCTTGAACTCGGGCACCTCGTTGGCGCACTGCTCGTCTGCATAGGGGCAGCGGGTGCGGAAACGGCAGCCGGACGGCGGGTTCAGGGGGCTGGGCACATCGCCCTGCAGCACGATACGCTTGGACTGGCGGGCCGTAATGGGGTCTGCCACCGGAATTGCGGAGATCAGGCTGCGGGTGTAGGGGTGGATGCTGTGGGTGATCAGCTCGTAGCTGTCGGCCAGCTCCACCATCTTGCCCAGATACATGACGCCGATGCGGTTGGAGATGTGCTTGACAACGCTCAGGTCATGGGCGATGAACAGGTAGGTCAGACCCATCTCCTGCTGCAGATCCTCGAACATATTGACGACCTGTGCCTGAATGGAAACGTCCAGTGCGGAAACAGGCTCGTCACAAACGATGAACTCGGGGTTCACAGCCAGTGCACGGGCAATGCCCACGCGCTGACGCTGACCGCCGGAGAACTCGTGGCAGTAGCGGTTTGCGTGCTCGCTGTTCAGGCCAACGCGCTCCAGCAGAGCGATGATCTTATCGTGGCGGTCCTTTTCGTTCTCGGCCAGATGATGGATATCAATGCCCTCACCCACGATGTCGCCAATGGTCATGCGGGGATCCAGACTTGCGTAGGGATCCTGAAAAACGATCTGCATCCGGCGGCGGTAGGGCAGCATATCCACTGCAATCTTGTTGTCCTTATCAAACAGCAGGTTGCCGTCGTAGTAGATCTTGCCGCCGGTGGGCTCGTACAGGCGCAGCAGGGTGCGGCCGGTGGTGGTCTTGCCACAGCCGGACTCGCCTACCAGACCAAGGGTCTCGCCCTTGCGGATGGCAAAGCTTACGTCATCCACAGCCTGAACGTACTTGCGGTTTTTGCCCACACCGCCGGCGGGGAAATACTGCTGCAGGTGCTGGACTTCGACCAGCGTCTTGTGTTCACTCATTCTGCCTTTTCCCCTTTCTCAAATTCAGCCTTCTGCTGCAGCCAGCAGTAGGTATAGTGGGTATCGCTGAGCTCGGTGCGCGGGGGCATCTTGCTCAGACAGATCTTCATGCAGTTCTTGCAGCGGGGCGCAAAAGGGCAGCCTGCCGGCGGATTCAGCAGGTCCACAGGGGTGCCCTCGATGGGCACAAGGCGCTCGTGCTCTGCGGTGTTCAGCTTGGGGATAGAGTTGATCAGACCCTTGGTGTACTCGTGACCCGGCTGGTAGAAGATCTCGTCGGTAGTGCCGTACTCCACAATGTGGCCGGCGTACATGACGGCGATCTTCTCGCACATGGAAGCCACAACGCCCAGATCATGGGTGATCATGATGATGCTCATGCCCAGCTTCTTGCGCAGATCCTGCATCAGCTCAAGGATCTGTGCCTGAATGGTCACATCCAATGCGGTGGTGGGCTCGTCGGCGATCAGCAGCTTGGGCTCACAGGCCAGTGCAATGGCGATCATCACGCGCTGACGCATACCGCCGGACAGCTCGTGGGGGTACTGCTTCAGTCGCTTTTCGGGCTCGTTGATGCCAACCAGCTCCAGCAGCTCCTTGGCGCGTGCCCATGCATCGGCCTTGTTCTTATCGGTGTGCAGGCGGATGACCTCCACGATCTGGTTGCCGATGGTGTACACCGGGTTCAGGCTGGTCATGGGATCCTGGAAGATGATGGAGACCTCATTACCGCGGATCTTGCGGAAGTCCTTCTCCTTCATGTTCTCGATCTCGTGGCCGTTGAACCACACCTTGCCGCCCACCAGCTTGCCGGGGTAAGCGGTCAGACCCATAACAGAGTAGGCGGTGACCGACTTACCGGAGCCGGACTCGCCCACAACGCCCAGAACATCGCCCTGATTCATGGTAAAGGAAACGCCGTTCAGTGCCTTTACTTCGCCCGCAGGGGTGAAGAAAGAAAGGCGTTCATCTTTGATATCAAGAATTTTCTCGCTCATTTCTGTTCACCTCATCAATTCTTCAGCTTCGGGTCAAAGGCATCGCGCAGGCCATCGCCGAACAGGTTGAACACAAGGATCATCACGCTGATCATCAGTGCGGGGGCGATCAGCAGATGGGGGTAGGTGTTCATGCCCTTGACGGCATCGGTAGCCAGAGAACCCAGAGAAGGCAGCGGGGCTGCAACACCCAGACCGATGAAGCTCAGGTAGCTCTCGGTGAAGATGGAGGCCGGGATCTGCAGGGTGGTGGTAACGATCAGGGTGCCGATGCAGTTGGTGAGCAGATGCTTTTTGATGATACGACCGCTGGATGCGCCCAGTGCGCGGGCAGCGGTAACGTACTCGCTCTCCTTCAGGATCAGGATCTGGCTGCGGACGATACGCGCCATACCAACCCAGTACAGCAGAGCAAAGATGATGAAGATGGAGATCATGTTGGGTCCAAGGGTCTGCATCCACTTGAAGCCGGGCTTGGTAGCCAGTGCATCCAGCGGATCTTTCAGAGCCATGCCCAGCAGGATGATCAGCAGAATATCAGGGATGGTGTACAGGATATCTGTAATACGCATCATGATATTGTCCACCCAGCCGCCGGCAAAAGCCGCAACCGCACCATAGGTGGCGCCGATGATCAGCACCAGCACAGAGGCGATCAGACCGACGGACAGGCTGACGCGGGTGCCCATCATGATACGCACAGCGAAGTCACGGCCCATACGGTCGGTGCCCAGAATGTGCGGGAACACCTTTTCGCCTGCATCAATACGTGCCTGCTCGGAAGCAGAGTACTCAAAGGGCTTCAGGTTGTTGCTACCTTTCATCTGCTCGGAGTAGCTGTAAGGCCAGACGGCGGGCAGCAGGTAGGCAAAGATGGCAATGGCAATGATGAACACAAAGCTGACCATGGCGATCTTGTTCTTCTTCAGGCGGCGGATACCATCCTTCCAGAAGTTGACGCTTTCGCGCATGACCACCAGGCTCTGCTTTTCCTCATTGCTGGCGGGCAGAAAATCCTCCGCGTTGAGCTGCAGGCTGAGCGGATTCTTTTTAATGTTTTCCATGAAAATCGCTCCTTTCTCTTACTGCAGCTTGATGCGCGGGTCGATGATCTTATAAAGGATATCCACGACCACGTTTGCAATGATGACCATGCTGGACAGCAGGATGGTGGTGCCCATGATCATGGTGTAGTCACGGTTGGTGATTGCAGACACGAAGTCGCGGCCCAGACCGGGCACGGAGAAGATTTTTTCCACCACGAAAGAACCGGTCATCAGGCTGGCCAGCATGGGGCCGACGTAGGTGATGACAGGCAGGATGGCGTTGCGCAGTGCGTGCTTGAACAGGATCATGAACTGGGACACGCCCTTTGCGCGGGCAGTGCGCATATAATCCTGACCCATAACGTCCAGCAGGCTGGAGCGCATCAAACGGGTGATATAAGCCGAGGGATAGATGGCCAGTGCAGTGACCGGCATGATATAGGCGGCGGCGCTGTTCAAGCCAACGGTGGGCAGCACCTTCATTTTCATACCAAACTGGTACAATAGCAGCACGCTGGAAATAAAGCTGGGGATCGCGATGCCACAGGTTGCAAACACGATAATAACGTTATCCAGCCACTTACCGCGGTTGTAAGCGGAAATGCAGCCCAGCGGGATGCCCACGCACAGAGCCACAACCACTGCAATGCCTGCCAGGCGGCAGGACACCGGCAGCTTGCTGGCAATGATCTGGTTCACGGTACGGCCGCGCTGACGCAGGCTCAGACCCAGATCGCCGTGCAGAAGGCTCTTCATGTAGTTGACGTACTGCACACCCAGCGGCTTATCCAGGCCATACTTTTCGGCCAGAGCCTGCTGAGCAGCGGCACTGATGGACTTTTCTGCCACGAACGGGCCACCGGGGACCAAGTTCATGACAAAAAAGGTAACCGTAGCCACAATGAAGATACTGAAGATACCCATTGCGACACGCTTGATGATGTACTTTGCCATCGTTTGATGCCACTCCAATCCTATCAATGAATTACTGTTTTTGCTCTCAGGCCGAGCCACACTTTCCCGCAGTCCGCCAGCCTCACACATAGCGGACGTCTGTCCTTGGCACGCGGACAGAAAAGCGAATAATAAAACGATGGCATCTTGCGGTCGCATAAACACCATCGTCCATACCCGAGAAACACTCTATCTATTATAAGGATAACCACGATTTTTGTCAATTTACATGAAAAGAATTCACTTCACTATAGCAAAGCATGAGTGAAATCTTATACTTTATACAAATTTCCTGTATATTCGTAGGTGAAAGTGCTACTTTTCCGGCCTTTTGGGGGATTGTTTCGTTGGCGCGTACAATCCGCCCTCCCCTGTCGGCGTAAAAGGCAGCGTCTCTGCCGCAGAGTCATCCCTCCATGTCCTTAGCATTTTTCTCCATATTACAGCAAAAAGGCAAAACAAAACCATCCGCAGCCCCTTTCCGGCACAGTCAGTGCCCGGGAGATGTGCTGCGGATGGTCCGTTGTCGTTTTGCGGGTCAGGAGTACAGCTTTGAAGTCAGCTGTGCGTACATGGCGCTTTTTTGTGCTTTATAGGAGGCCATCGCCTGATCTGCCAATGCGGTGCTCTGGCCGTTGGCGGTCAGAATGGCGCGCATCTGGCTGACGATGCTCTCCACTTCCTTATCATAGGAGGCCTGCATCGCGTACAGTCTGCCACTTCTGGCCAGCACGATGGATATCTTGCGCGCCTGTGTCTGCTGAGACTCCGGCAGCGATTTGAACTCTGCCTTTGCTCCGGCAATGCAGCTGTTCAGCTCTGCCTCGGCGCGTGCCTTGACGCTGTACAGCTGCCGCAGCAGTGCCTTGACCTCGGCCTCGTAGCCGGCCTCCTGTTTGCCGGAGGAGGACGCCGGTTTTTCTGTACCGGAATTGGCTGTACCGGCAGTCTCCTGCTTGCTGGAGGACGCTGTACTGCTGCTCTCCGTCCGGGAGGCAGATGCCGCCGGAGAAGTATCAGAATTCGCCGGGGAGGAAGCCGCACCTGTCTCCTGCTGCGGAGCGCTGGCGGATGCCTCCTGTTCCCCGCTGCCGGACGCGGCGGCTTCATCTGCCAGTTCCTCCAGCGTGATCTCACCGCTGAGCAGCTTATCGATCTCATCATCCGTCAGGGTGACCTGTGTGCTGTCCGCCGGGGCATCCGGCAGGGTTTCAGGAATACCGGCTGCCATACTGTGGAGGTAGAACAGCACGCCAAGAACAGCTGCTGCCAGCAGAGCCACCAGCGCGCCCAGCACGATCAACACAATTTTCAGGACCTTATTTTTCTTCATACCAAAATCCGCTGCCCGGGCAGAGTAATTCTCTGCCCGGGCAGTTTTCTCCTTACTTTAGGATCAGACCCACATGCCCAAAAACTTTTTGGGCTGATGCAGGGTCGCAGCGTCCAGTTCCTGATCGTGGAACAGTTCATCGCCGTTGCGCACGATGCGGGCAGCAGTTTCCCTGCCCAGCAGCTTTTCCAGTTGCTGCACACCCTGTGCCATGCGGGGCGGGCGCTTGTCCGGGGAATGGGTGTCGGTGGAAATGACATGAACCAATCCCCACTGGATGAACTTACACAACTTTTTGCAGAGCTTAGGCTCCAGCAGTGCTCCTGCGTTGATCTGCGCATAGGCACCGGCGGCTACCCAGTCGTACAGCAGGGTGGGATCCTCCAGCACATAGGGGTAGCGCTCGATATGCGCGATCAGCGGCACGATGCCCTGCTGCTGCAGATTGTACAGGGTCTGCCGGATAAAATGCGGCTTGTGGGTGGTGGGGAATTCCAGCAGCAGATAAGCGGTGTCCCCCATGCACAGCGCCCGGGTGTCCAGCTCGCACAGGCCGGGCGAGAAGAACACCTCCGCCCCCAGTTTGAAATCAAACTGCATGGGCTGTCCCTCCAGCGCTGCGGTCAGCTGTTCAAAGGCAGCCTGCCGCTTTACCGTAAAGGCTTCCACTGTGGTACGCTCGCTGTTGAAGTGGCTGGTGAACGCGATATTGCGCACACCGTCCTCGTATTCCCTGCGCAGCAGCTCCAGCGAGACTGCTGTATCCTTTGCGCCGTCATCCATGCCGGGCAGAATGTGACAATGCAGATCCGTCATAGCAGTGCTTCCTTATTCAGTAACATCAGCCTTCTGTTTTTCGTAGGCATAGTTGTAATTGTAGGCATAGCTGTATGCGTAGCTGGAGCCCTTGAGTGCCTTCTTCATGTCGTAGCGGGTCAGCACGCTGCCCAGCACCCGGACACCGGCATCCTGCAGCTTTTTCACTGCGCCGCGCACCGCATCGGCGGGGGCGTAGTCCGAGCGCACAACGAAAACCGCGCCGTCCACATAGCGGCCGATGACGGCTGCATCGGTGACCACGGACACCGGGGGTGCATCAAGGATGACAAAATCGAACTTTTCCCGCAGGGCATCCACCATGGCCTGCATCTGCGGCTGGCTCAGCATCTCAGAGGGGTTCGGCGGCGGGGTACCGGCGGGCAGGAAGGTCAGATTCATTTCCTTCAGTTCCTGCAACGCCTCGTCCAGCGTGCACTGGTTGGACAGCACGTTGGAAACGCCCTTTACGTTGTGGCCTGCCTTCAGGTAGCGGTGCAGCACCGGCTTGCGCAGGTCGCAGTCCACCAGAGCCACCTTCTTGCCGCTTTCGGCCAGCGTCAGTGCCAAATTGACCGCCACGTTGCTCTTGGATTCTTCCGGCACGGTACTGGTGATGACCAATGTATGCACGTCCATGGAGCCTGCCATAAAGTCCAGATTGGTGCGCAGAGACTTATAGGCCTCCACATAGCCAAAGGGCATCTTTTTATCGGTGATCAGCTGCAGGGTGCGGTGCTCACCGTCAGTTTTGTTCTTTTTGTTAAACAGATTCCACATCGTCTTACACCTCCGGGATCAGGCCCAGCACGGGCAGGCCGAGCTTCTTCTGAACATCTTCGTCATCCACAACGGTGTCATGCAGCAGATGTGCCAGCACCAGCACGCCGCACACCACCACAGCGCCCAGCAGACCGGCCAGCACAACGTACTTCTTGGTCTGGGGGAACACCTTGTTGGGATCGATGATCACATCGCTCACCGCCTTGCAGGAACCGGCTTCCACCTTTTCCACCAGCACATCGGGCACGATGTCGGCAATGGTCTGTGCGATCTCGCCTGCGCGCTCTGCATCGGTATCGGTGACCGTGATCTGCATGATCTGGGTGGAGTCCACGCTGGTCACTTCCACCATCTTATACAACTCGGTGTAGGTCATATCCAGATCCAGTTTGTCGATCACCTCGTTCAGCACGGTGTTGCCCTTGATGATGACCGCATAGGTGCTGATCAGGTTCTTGGCAGAATTGAAGTTATCACTGGTAAAGGTGGAGGAGTTATCCTGCCGGGTATTCACGATCATGTTGATAGAGGCCCGGTACTTGGGTGTAAGCGCAAACACGCACACCAGCAGGCAAATCAGCGCTGCCGCAACAGCTGCTGCCACGATCTGCACGGCATGCGCCCACAGCAGGCGGGCCAGTTCCATCAGATCAATGGTCTCTTCGTCCTCCATGTTCCGGAGCGACTGTCCCATAGTTGCTTTTTCGTCCATAATAGCGAAACTCACCTTTCTTGTTTTCCGCAGTGCAAGAAATGTACACCGGGTCCCTATAGATACACATTTGTTTTATAATGATAGCACATCTCGTTGTATTTTACAAGCAGGAAATGCCATTTTCTACCGGCAAATACATGGATAAAATGTGCCATCTCCCGTACAAAAAAGGCATCCGCAGCACATTGATGACTGCGGATGCCTTCATTTTGCGGATTTTTAGCGAATGCGCTTAACGGGAGCCCTTGTCGTAGGGGATACCCTCGGCCTTGGGTGCCATGCTGTTCTTGGAAGTGAAGGCCAGAATGACCATAGAGGCCACAAAGGGCATCATATTATAGATGTTGCTGGACCAGTGCAGCTGCGCAAGGAAGGTAGAGTCTGCAATGTTGGCAAGGCTCTTGAACACGGCAAAGAACATGGCCGCGCCAAAGATGTGGAAAGGCTTCCACTGGCCAAAGATCATAACTGCCAGTGCCAGAAAGCCTGCACCGGCCACGCCGACTTCAAAGTTCCAGGTCTGCACCGGGGGCACGATATACGCCAGACCGCCGACGGCGCCCAGCGCACCGGAAAGGATGACACCGGCGTAGCGCATCTTGTAAACGTTGATGCCCACCGAGTCCGCAGCCTGCGGATGCTCGCCGCAGGCACGCAGACGCAGGCCGAAGCGGGTCTTATACAGCACGATGTAGCTGACCACCAGCAAGATCAGCCCCAACGGCACGAACACGCTGAGTTCCAGCCCGCCGATGCTGAACAGGAAGGGCTTGTTGGAATAGTTCAGCTTGGCGCTGCCGCTCTCGCTGAAGTACTTGGAGATGACCACGGCAATGGCGGTAGCCAGCAGGTTCAGTGCCGTACCGCCAATGGTCTGGTCCGCCTTCAGGTTGATAGAGGCAAAGGCCAACAGCAGGCTGTAGATCACGCCCGCCAGCGCTGCCACCAGAATGGAGATCAGCACCACAAGGAAGGGCGACAGGCTTGCAGGCAGCATGGTCAGGGTAAGCACACCGGCCACGCCGCCGATGACCATGATGCCCTCCAGTGCAATGTTGATGATGCCGGAATGTTCGCTGAACATACCGCCCAGTGCCACCAGCATCAGCACGATACCGTACAGCAGGGTATATTTGATCAGAAGCAGCATATTACTTGCCCTCCTTTTTGGTCTTTTCTGCGGCAGGCGCAGGCTCTGCGTTCACATTGGTCTTTTCGGCATTCCGGAACAGCAGGCTCTGGATCTTGCCGCGGAACAGCATGGAGAATGCGCACAGGTAGATGATGATGCCGCTGATCAGATCCGAGATCTCAGTGGGGTAAAACTTGGTGGACAGGAAGGAGCCGCCGACCGAGATGTGGGAGATGAACAGCGCAGAGAACACGGTGCCAATGGGGTTGGAGCTTGCCAGCAGTGCCACCGAGATACCGTTGAAGCCCATGCCCGGCAGGCTGGTGGAGTTCAGCGGGTTCCACTGGGACACGTTGGACAGATAGAACAGGCCTGCGCCGAAGCCCGCCAGCGCACCGGCAATGGCCATGGAGAGGATGATGTTCTTCTTCTCGTTGATACCGGCGTAACGGGCGGCGTTCTTGTTCAGGCCAACGGCCTTGAGCTCGTAGCCGAAGGTGGTCTTGTTCAGCACCACCCAGATCAGCACAGCCACCGCTGCCGCCAAGAAGATGGCAATGGTGGTGCTATTGGTCTGGAACAGCTTGTTCAGGCCGAAGTCCGGGATCAGGGACTGGGCAAAATCGGCATTTTTGCTCAGGTTCAGGGTACGGGTGTTTCGCACGTCGTACATGGGGCCGGTGCCGTTCTGGTAGATGAGCTCATTTACCAGATACAGGCCGATCCAGTTGAACATGATGGAGGTAATGACCTCGTTGATGTTGAAGTAGGCCTTGAAGAAACCGGGGATCGCGCCCCACAGGCCGCCCAGCACGGCTGCTACCAGCAGGCAGACGAACCAGGGCAGCTTGAGCATGATGGCGCAGTACAGCGCACCGTAAGCACCCAGCGTATACTGACCGGCTGCACCGATGTTGAACAGGCCGGTCTTGAAGGCAAAGGCCACGGACAGACCGGTCATGATCAGGGGTGCGGCATTGGCAAGCTCCTTGCCCACACCGTAGGGGGCATCGTGGAAACCGCCCTTGATGATGCGCACAAAGCCATCGCCCCATGCGTGTGCGGGGTTGATGGCTACCAGCACCAGAAAGCCCACCAGCAAACCAATCAGGATGCACAGCAGTGCAGCCAGCACGCTGGTAACAGAGCTTTGCAGGCTGCTGCTGCGGGAAAGTTTTTTCTTATTCATGTGTTACTGCTCCTCCTTTCCCTGCTTGCGGGCGCCTGCCATATACAGACCCAGCTCCTGCACGGTGGTGGTCTTGGGGTCAAACTCGCCCACGATCTCGCCCTCGTACATTACAAGGATGCGGTCAGAAAGGTTCATCACCTCGTCCAGTTCAAGGCTGACCAGCAGCACGGCCTTGCCCTTGTCGCGCTCGGCCACGATCTGGCGGTGGATGTACTCAATGGCACCCACGTCCAGACCACGGGTGGGCTGCACTGCCACCAGCAGCTTGGGGTCGCGGTCGATCTCGCGGGCAATGATGGCCTTCTGCTGGTTGCCGCCGGACATACTGCGCACGGTGGTCAGACTGCCCTGACCGCTGCGCACATCGTACTGCTCGATCAGTCTGTCAGAGTACTCGCGCACCTTATCGGCACGGATAAAGCCACCCTTCTGGAACTCCGGCTGCCAGTAGCGCTGCAGCACGATGTTGTTTTCCAGGCTGAAATCCAGCACCAGACCGTGCTTGTGGCGGTCCTCCGGGATGTGACCCATGCCGTCCTTGGAGCGCTGGCGGATGCTCTCGTGGGTGATATCCTTGCCGTCCAGCGTAAGCTTGCCGCTAGACACCTTGCTCAGACCGGTCAGGCCGTAGATGAACTCGGTCTGACCGTTGCCCTCGATGCCCGCCAGACAGACGATCTCGCCTGCGTGCACCTTGAAGGACACGTCCTTCACCACGTCCTTTTTGCGCTGGTCGTTGTGGATGGTAACGTTTTCCACGTCCAGCACGGTCTCGCCGGGGTGCGCGGGCTGCTTTTCCACCTGCAGCTGCACGTCACGGCCCACCATGCGGCGGGAAAGCTCTTCCTTGGTGGTGTCCTTGATATCCACCGTGCCCATATATTTGCCCTTGCGCAGCACGGTGCAGCGGTCGGCCACAGCCATGATCTCGTTCAGCTTATGGGTGATGAACAGGATGGACTTGCCCTCCTTCTTGAACCCGCGCATGATCTCCATCAGTTCGTCGATCTCCTGCGGGGTCAGCACAGCGGTGGGTTCGTCAAAGATCAGGATCTCGTTGTCGCGGTACAGCATCTTCAGGATCTCCACGCGCTGCTGCATACCAACCGAGATATCGCTGATCAGTGCGTCCGGGTCCACCCGCAGGCCGTACTTTTCGCTCAGCGCCATCACCTTTTTGCGTGCCTCGGCCTTCTGCAAAAAGCCCATCTTGTTGGGTTCCACGCCCAGAATGATGTTGTCCAGCACGCTGAAGCATTCCACCAGCTTGAAATGCTGGTGCACCATGCCGATGCCCAGTGCGTTGGCATCGTTGGGGTTGCGGATGGCAACCTCCTTGCCGTTTTTCAGGATCTTGCCCTGTTCCGGCTGATACAGGCCGAACAGCACGCTCATCAGCGTACTTTTGCCTGCACCGTTCTCGCCCAGAAGGGCGTGTACCTCGCCCTTGCGCAGCTGCAGGGTGATATCATCGTTTGCCTTGATACCGGGGAATTCCTTGGTAATGTGGAGCATCTCGATCACATAATCCTCTGCCAATCTGCTCACTCTCCTTTCGTGCCGTAACGACACCTTTTCTATACTACAAACCATTATACCTGATTTTTTGCGGTTTGCACACGGCTTTTTGATTTTTTGTCAAAAAGCACAAGTAAAAGTATCACTTTTGTACGATCTGCATGATTTGCTCCCTGTTTCTCTTACACAGGCATACAAAAAGGGCGGGGTGCCCCTGCATGAGCACCCCGCCCCTATTACGGGAGTAATTCCGGGATAGCGATTACTGGATGTAGTTGACCTTGGTGAACTCGCTGACGGTGGGCTTGGTAGCGTCGTCGGAGCTGTTGTCCACAACGAGCTCGCCGGAAGCGATCTTGCTCTTCAGGGCCTCGTACTCGTCCTTGGTGAAGGTCTTGAAGTTCCAGCTGTCATCAGCAGTGGGCAGACCAACATAGTCGCCATCCTCCAGACCGAAGTTACCGTTGGTAGCAGCGATGTTGCTCCACTCGCCGGCCTCGATGTCGCCCAGAGCGGTGCTGACAGACTCAGACAGGCCCTTCATGGCAGAGGTGATGAACGGGTTGTAAGCGTAGCCGTCCTTCTCAACGCCATTAGCACCGATGTAGTTCTGGTCAACGTCAACGCCCACAACGTAGCCGTTGTTCTTCAGAGCAGCCTCGACAGCGGAAGTGTAGATGCCGCCGCCGCAGGCAAAGACGATCTGGGTGCCGTTGGCATACCAGCCCTCCATACGGGAGGTGATGTTGGCATCGCCGTAGAACTGGCCGCCGTAGAAGTAGTTGATGTCAATGTTGGTGCCCAGCTCCTTTGCAGCAGCGTCAGCGCCCTGCACGTAGCCGTAGCCGTAACGGATAACGGCGGGCACAGCCATGCCGCCCAGGAAGCCCAGCTTGGTGTAGCCGTCCTTAACAACGGCGTAGCCTGCCAGATAGCCTGCCTGCTCCTCCTTGAAGGTGATGCAGTAGCAGTTGGCGGGGATGCTGTCGGTGCCGATATCGCCCTGGGTCACATCGATAGCGATGAACTTGATGTCGGGATACTGCTCTGCAGCCCATGCCAGAGATGCACCGTACAGGTAGCCCACGCAGACGATAACGTCAGCACCGTCGTTGACAGCCTGACGGATCATGGTCTCGCGATCCTCATCGGAAGCATCAGAATCGGGGATATAGTACTGGCAGTTGTCGCCCATGTAGCTGGAAACAGCAGCCCAGCAAGCCTGGTTGAAGCTCTCATCATCGATCGTGCCAGTATCGCAGGTCAGAGCGACCTTAGCGATCTTCTCAGCGCCGTCTGCTGCGCCGGAAGCGGCGGCAGAGCTGGCAGCTGCGGAAGAAGCAGTGCTGGTAGAGGAAGCGGAGGAACCGCCGCAGGCGGTCAGAGCAGCGGCAGCGGCAGCAGCACCGGCCACAGCCAGAAAGTTACGACGAGAAATCTTCATAAGAAACTCTCCTTTTATTTTAAAAAATTGCGTCAAATGAATGAAATGTGCACTCTGGCACATCTACTGGCTCAAGTATAGCGGGTGGAAGTGACAGATGCAAGCAATTTCCGATTACAAATTCTTTACAAATCCCTTGTATAATTTATAAAAAAGTAATGCTTATTCACCAAATTTCCCCTGCTTGCGCTGTTTTTCGCAGAAGGACAGTTACTTTCCTTCCACGGCGCTGTTGCCCGCCACGTTGGAGGGGCCAAAGCCGAAGGGCAGCAGCTCGTCCATGCTGCGCTCAATGAAGTCCTCCGGGGTCTTTGCCATAATGACGTTCAGCTCCGGCCCGCCAAACTCGAATAGTGCCTGACGGCACACCCCGCAGGGCGAGGTGATCTGCCGGTTCACTTCGCCCCGGCGGCTGCCCACCACCGCGATATCCGTAAACGCGGTCACGCCTTCCGCCACCGCCTTGAACAGGGCGGTGCGCTCGGCGCAGCTGGTGGGGGTAAAGGCGGCGTTCTCCACGTTGCAGCCGGTAAAGATGCGGCCGTCCGCAGCGCGCAGCGCAGCGCCTACCATAAAATCACTGTAAGGCGCATAGGCCTTTTCCCGCGCGGCCAGTGCCATGCGGATCAGCTGCTGTTTTTCTTCCATGGTCAGTTTTGTCATGCTGTCTCCTCCTTTTACGGGCAAAAACAGCGCGGCTGTGCCTTGGGGCGGCAGCCGCGCTGGAAAGTTATGCGATCAGTACTCTGCGCCCAGAGCGACCTTCATCATGTCGGTAAAGCTCTTCTGGCGCTCCTCGGCGGTGGTGATGCCGGGGGCCACAAAGCTGTCCGAGATGGTCAGCAGGCAGGCGGCGTTCTTGCCCAGCACCTGCGCGTTGGCAAACAGAGCAAAGCTTTCCATCTCCACGCACAGGCAGCCGTCCTCGTCCCGCAGCTTTTCCCAGTAGGTGGGCTTTGCGTCCGAGGGCTGACGGTAGAACACATCCGAGGAATGGATGTTGCCCTCGATCAGGGGAATGCCCTGCTTTGCAGCGGAGGCACGCAGCTTTTCGTTCAGGGCTGCGCTGGGCAGGGTGATGTTTCCAGTAAAGCCGCTCTGCACCCGGGCGTAGTTGCTCTCGCTCACAGCGCCGGTAGCCAGCACGGTGTCGAACAGCTTGGCCTTCTCGGTATAGCTGCCAGCAGAACCGATGCGGACGATATTTTCCACGCCGTAGAAGTTGAACAGCTCGTAGGAGTAGATGCCGATGGAGGGCATACCCATACCGCTGCCCATCACGCTGATGGGGCGGCCTTCGTAGGTGCCGGTAAAGCCCAGCATCCCGCGCACGCCAGTCACCTGCCGGACATCCTGCAAAAAGGTGTCGGCAATAAATTTGGCACGCAGGGGGTCACCCGGCATAAGGACTGTCTTGGCGAAATCGCCCATTTCTGCGCTGATGTGAGGGGTAGACATAGATGATCTCTCCTTTTTATTCATGATACAGCAGAGGGGCTTTCCCCTGTGGAAAAGCCCTTGCTGCTATTTACCGATATTTGCTGCGGTTGAACACGTTCTGCGGTGCGATGTAAGAGCCGTTGCGCCGGATCTCGAAGTGGCAGTGGTTGCCGCTGGAACGTCCGGTGCTGCCCACATAGCCGATGAGCTGCCCCTGCTTGACCGACTGACCGGCGTGCACCACCAGCGACAGGCAGTGGGCGTACAAGGTGGTGTAGCCGTTGCCGTGGCTGATGATGATGGAGTTGCCGTAGCCGTTGCCTGCACCGGCGCGGTTATAGCCGGCCTTGGTCACCGTACCGCCTGCCGAAGCATAGATAGGCGTACCGGCGGCGGCGCAGATATCTACGCCCTTGTGGCTGCCGCCGTACCAGCGGGAGCAGTTCCGATAGCCGGGCACCGGCCAGATGAACCGTCCGCTGCCGGTGATATAGGATGCACCGGAGGACACCTTTTTGGTGCCCACCGTAACTTTTTCAGTCACAGGCTCCTTGGTCACCACAGTGCTCAAAATCTGCTGGGAAAGCTGATTGCCGTTTGCATCGTACACCCGCTGTGCCGTCACGGTGCGGATGCCGTTCTCACCCTTCTGGGTAACGCGCTTGGTACCGGAGTTCAGCTCTTTGGATTTGGTGGTCTCGGTGGTGTAGGCGATCTCTTCCTCCCAGCTTTCCACCTTGGTGATGCGCACCTCCAGCGTCTCCTCCTCCCGCACCACGGTCAGTGCATCGCCGGGCAGGATCTTGGAGTTCTGGGTCAGGCCGTTTTCGCCGTTGGCGGTAAAGCCGGTGTTCATTTCACACAGTTCCTTCACGGTCAGGCCGTTTTTCTGGGCAATAGACCAGATGGTATCGCCGCTCTGCACCGTATAGGATTTTTCCGCCTGCTGCACGCCGGAGAGCAACTGCTCCACCTCGGCTTCCTCCTGGAAGCTCTCGTTGAAGTAGATGCCGTTTTCCAGCGTGACATCCTTGTTAAAGCCCACGGTGGTGTTGGGGTCATCGGGGTTCTCGTAGGGTTCCAGCAGGCTGCTGATGTACCGTTGCAGGCTGTTGCCGTCCGCACACACGGCGGTAAGCTCGCCGTCCAGATATAGGGCAGTGCCCTCGCTGATCTGGTCGCTGGAATTCTTGAGGATGGCGTCAGCCACGTCATTTTCGTCCATCACGTCATGGGCGACGGTCACGGAATAAGTAGGCTCCACGGTAAAGTGCGCCTGCTCTGCGCCGGAATAATTGATACGCTGCTGCACAGCTTCCAGTGCAGAGTTAAACACCTCTTCGTTGGCCACATAGCCCACGGTCTTGTCGTCCACCTGCACCTGCAAAGCGTAGGGCTGGCGGATGGTGGTCTGGAACACGGTCACCATAACAGCCAGCGCTGCCACCGGCAGCACATACATAGCCATGCGGGGCACAAGGCGGATGTTATCAGCGATGCCATGGGCAAGAAAGTGGCCGCTTGCGCGCAGCGCAGCACCAAAGCCGTTTTCCTTGCGTACCCGGTGTGCGTGGCGCAGCAGCGCCCCGGTGCCCCGCAGGGCAAGCACTACCGGGCCGAACAGATCCCGCAGCAGCTGCGCCGCCCCGGGAAAGGCCATGGATGCGATATTTTTCAGCAGTTCTCTGACCGTTTGCAGCAGACACCGCAGCCCATGCTGCAAGCGGCGTCCTGTGCGGACCACAGCATACTCGGCGGAAAAGCCGATGGCGTACAGCGTCTCGCCCACCATAGGTGCTATGGGATTGTGCAGCAGCTTGTGCCACAGCTTTTCCCAGCGGTGCTGACGCTTGCGGCGAATCCTGTGCCGCCGCAGCACGCCCCGGCATTGGAACTGCGCCCACAGCGAGCGCAGCTTCTGGCGGCGGGGCTGCCGTACAGGCTGCGCAGCAGGCTGCTGCTCCTTTATTTTATCTTCAGTCAACGGGATTTTTCTCCTTCCTGCGCTGCTGCAGGGCATTTTTCCGGCCCGGAACACAACAGCTAGATGGTGTACGTTCCCCTGTTCAAAAGGCCAACAGGGCCTGTACACAATACGCTCTCTTTTTATTATACACTTTGCATGGTTTGAAACAAGCGCTTACATAAAATTTGGCTATTTTTTCACGCAGTTTTCACGAAAAGAGCGCTTCCATATCCGGCGGCAGCGGGCTTTCCACCGTGACGGTGCGCAACTGCAAAGGCATTTCCACCCGGATGCCATCCGGCAGCGGGGTGTATACAGGCACGGCAAAGCTTTGCTTCGCGCAGTGCAGCGCCTGCCGGGCAATGCGCTCCCGGCTGCCGCCGTAAAGATCGTCTCCGGCAAGAGGATGGCCAATGGACGCAAAGTGCACCCGGATCTGATGGGTGCGCCCGGTCACCGGCACGCAGGCTGCAAGGCTAAGGCCGTTTTCTTCCTTTATAATAGTATACTCGGTGCGGCTGGGCTTGCCCTCGGGGGTAACGCAGCGCCCGATGATGCTATCGCCCCGGCGGCCGATGGGTGCATCGATTGCTCCTTCCCCCAGCGGCAGCGCGCCCTGCGCGATGGCATAATACAGCTTTGTCACCCCGCCCGCCAACAGCGGCGCTGCGTAGGCGTTTTTGGCCGCCAGTACAAGGCCGCTGGTGTCCTTATCGATGCGGTTCACTGGGCGGAAAACCGGGCTGTGGCCGTGGGCAGCCGCCCACGCCGCGTAGCCGTTGGCCAATGTGCCCCCGGGGTAGTTCAGGGTGGGGTGAACCGCCAGCTGCGGCGGCTTTTCCAGCACCACCGCAAAGGCATCCTCGTACACCACCTTGACCGGAATCTCCGGCTGCGGGGTCACGCCATCCCCCTCCGGCGGCAGGGCAAAGGAGAGCATCTGCCCGGGGTAGATGCGCCGGTTTGCCAACACAGGCACGCCGTCCGCAAAAAAGCCGCCGCCCCGGAACTTGACCGCCCGGGCGAGATCCGTAGAGACGGCACACTGGCGCAGAAAGCTGCGCACCAGCACCCCATCGTGGGTGGTGGCCGTATCCGGCACGGCAAAATACAGCTGCATGGCCTGCCCTCCCCCTGCAAAATTCAAAAAAACACAAATGTTATTATAACAAAAATCCGTTTCACTTGCAAATCTTACTTTTTTATGGTATCATGAGGAACGGAAAACGAGTGGAACATACGGCGGCGGGGCGGCTTTGACCGCTCTGAGGAAAGTCCGGGCCTCACAGAGCACGGTAACTGCTAACGGCAGCCGAGGGTGACCTTAGGGAAAGTGCAACAGAAAACAAACCGCCGCAGCAATGCGGTAAGGATGAAACGGCGAGGTAAGAGCTCACCAGCGCATGGGTGACCATGCGGCTTTGTAAACCCTACCGGAAGCAACGCCTATATGGGACGTACAGCGCTGCTCGCGTGTCCCGAAGGCGGCACGAGCCTGTCAGCAATGGCAGGCCTAGACAGATCGTCGTTTAATACAGAACCCGGCTTACGGTCTATCTCGTTTTCCCTTTTGTGTTTTTGCGCTGTCTGCTGTTGCAGGCAGCTTTTTTGTTGCAGCAACGTAAAAAGAGGCCACCGCACAGGATTTGTGCAGTGACCTCTTTGTTGCATGCAAGACTATTGAAAATGCCCGCTGCGTGCGCTTTGGGCATTTTCAGCGGAATAATCATTTTTAATTGCAACCCGGGAAAATCTGCGGATTTTCCCGGGTTGCCTTTTCACGGAAAGGGGTTGCTCAGTTCCCGCTTGCGCCCAAGATGGCGTCCAGCACGGTGGAGGCGGCGCTGTACAGCGAGCCTGCGGCCTGCTCCACCTGCTCCTGCGTGGGCAGGCTGACGGCGGGCGTCTCGGTGCTGCCGCCCTCGGCGGGAGCAGTCGTTTCCGGCTGGGGCGTCTCGGTGGCAACGGGCTGCTCGGCGGGCGTTTCCGCGGGCTGCTCTGCCGGCTGCTCAGCGGGCTGCTCTGCAGCCTGCTCCGGCACGCTTTCCGCCGGTACTTCCACGATCACGCTGTCAGCGGGCGTCTCGGGCACCGAGACAGCGGCATCGGGGTCAGTGGTGGGGGTGTACACATCCGTCTTTTCCGGGGTCTGGGTGGTGGAGCTTACCGTGCCTTCGCCGCCCATCACCGCCGCGATCATCTCTTTGGCCTTTGCCACAGAGGCTTCGTCCGGCTTCATGACATAGAGCTTCTGCCCCTTGGCAGAGTAGCACTTGGTGCTGCTGCCGGAGGTTCCAGTAACGGTGTAGCGTTCAATATTCCACTCTGCAAAATCGCTCAGCTGCATGCGCACCAGCGCGCTGATCTGGTTGGTAGAAAGGCTGGTGACAAAGCTGTCGGCAACAGCGTCCAGAATTTTGGTAAAGCCCATCAGCAGCGCCGGGGACTTGATCTTGTTCAGCATGGCGTCGATCACCTTCATCTGGTTGATGCCGCGCTGCACATCGCCGGTCTTGAAGGCGTGGCGCTCGCGGGCAAAAGCCAGCGCAGCCTTGCCATCCAGATGGTTCCAGCCCTCCACAAAGGTGGTGGGATCGTAGTAACCGGGGCTGCCCACCGAGGTGAACGCCTGATCGGAATACACGTCCACACCGCCCAGCGCATCAACAATGTCGATAAACCCTGCAAAATTGATGCGGATATAGTGTTCCACGTTCACACCGTACAGGTTGCCGAGGGTGTCCATGCTGGTCTGCACACCGTAAAGCCCGGCGTGGGTCAGCTTATCCTTGCTGTTTGTTCCGGCAAGGTCCACATAATAATCGCGCGGGGTGTTGATCAGCACCACCTGCTTGGTAACGGGGTTCACTGCGGCAATGATATTCACATCACTGCGCGCTTTTTCGGTCAGATCGCCGCGGGTGTCCACGCCGCTCAGGTACAGCACAAAAGGCTCTTTGGTGATCTTATTAGCCTCGGCGTTGCTCAAAAAACCGTTGGTCATATTGCCCAGCGCGTCGAGGCCCTGCTGCGCCCACACGCAGCCCACCGCCATGGCGGCGCACAGCACCACCGAGAACACCCGGGACACTGTGCCTGCAGTTTTGTACTCCTGACAGCGCTTGACCAGCAGCCACAGCAGCACCAGCAGCGCCGCCAGCACCACCAGATACAGCACCGGCAGCATCTGGGTGCGCCACAGCTGCACCAGCGCCAGAACGCTTAAAATTGCCTGTACGATCAGCAAGATCTTCCCTCGTTTCGGGGGCTGGTACGCCCCATTCTCCCCGCCAGCAGTGTTGCGGCGGGTGTTTTGCTGCGGGCGGCGGGGCGGTGGAGCCTGCTCCGGCGGCAGCTCCGAGAAAAACGCGGCGCTGTCCACCACTACAGTGGCGTCCTGCTGCTCAGCCTTGTGCAAAAGACGATGCAGGGAACGACCGTCCTCCTTGCGGGAATGCTCGTTTTCGTCCAACATGAGAATACTCCTTTTTTCAGCCCACCGGAACGATGGTCAGCACGGCGCGGGCAGGCAGGCAGGTGGCGGTCTGATCCTCCGCCGACAGCCAGCCAAAGCCCTCGCAGATGTGATCCGGGCAGGGCGATTCAATAAACCGCGCCCTGCCGTCCTTTACCTCTATATGCACCGTATAATAACCGGTGTCCACACTGTAAGTTTCGTCCTTTTCCAACGGAATGTCCATCACAGCGTTGTTGTCGCCGTAAATCAGCTGTGCAGTCAGTTTTCCGCCGGTGGCATTGTGGCTGCGCACGGCCAGCAGCACCGCTGCGATGGCCAGCACCACCACCGCAAACAGGATATTGGTCAAAAGCTTTTTGTTCTTCATGGCTTACTGCTCCCCGAGCTTGAGCTGCTCCAGCTCTGCCAGCCAAAGGGTGGCGCAGGCATCGCTGGGCATGCGCCAGTCGCCCCGGGGCGAAAGGGTCACGCTGCCCACCTTGGGGCCGTCCGGCAGGCAGCTGCGCTTGAACTGCTGGGCAAAAAAGCGCCAGTAAAAGTTGCGCAGCCACTTGTACAGCACGGCATCCGTGTACTCTGCTCTGCCTGCAAAGGCCGCCTTTGCCAGCCGGTAGATCTTTGCCGGGCCAAAACCGCAGCGCAGTACATAATACAGGTAAAAATCGTGCAGCTCGTAGGGGCCCACCAAGTCCTCGGTGATCTGTGCGATCTCGCCGTCCTTGGCGGGCAGCAGCTCCGGCGACACCGGGGTATCAAGAATATCCAGCAGCACATCGTGCAAAGCAGCGGTGGCAGCAGTCTCAGCTTCGTACTGCACCAGATAGCGCACCAGCGTTTTGGGCACACCGGCATTCACGCCGTACATGCTCATGTGGTCGCCGTTGTAGGTCGCCCAGCCCAGCGCCAGCTCCGAAAGGTCGCCCGTGCCCACCACAAGGCCGCCGGTGCGGTTGGCAAGGTCCATCAGCTCCAGCGTGCGCACACGCGCCTGCCCGTTTTCAAAGGTGACATCCAGCACGGTCTCATCCTGCCCGATATCCGCAAAGTGGCTGCGCACAGTGTCGGCGATGCGAATTTCCTGAAAGCTTACACCTAGCTCCCCGCACAAAATTTCGGCGTTGCTGCGGGTGCGCTTGGTGGTGCCAAAGCAGGGCATGGTCACCGCCAGCACATCGGCGGCGGAGCGGTGCAGCTGCTTCATGGCGCGCACTGCCACCAGCAGGGCAAGGCAGCTGTCCAAGCCGCCGGAAATGCCAATGACCGCTGTTTTTGCGTGGGCGTGCTCCAACCGCTTGGCAAGGCCGTCGGCCTGCATTTTCAAAATCAGCTCGCAGCGGGCGGCGCGGCGCTGCGGGTCACCGGGCACAAAGGGCGCGGGGTCAATGCGGCGGGTGAGCACCGTTTCCTCCGGTGATAGGTCAAATTCCACCGTGACGTAGCCCTCGGCAGTGTGCTCAAAGCTGGTGTTGCGGGCACGCTCGGCCTCCATGCGCTGGCAGTCCAGCTCGGTCTCGGCGTGGTCGCCCGCAAAGGGCGCAGTCTCGGCAAGGATGCTGCCGTCCTCGGCGATGAGGTCATGCCCGGCAAACACCATGTCGGTGGTGCTTTCGCCGTGCCCCGCCGAGGCGTACAGGTAGCCGCACAGCAGCCGGGCAGACTGGTTTGCCACCAGTGCGCGGCGGTACTCGGCCTTGCCCACGGTCTCATCGCTGGCAGAAAGGTTTGCAATGACGGTCGCACCCGCCAGCGCATGGAAGGTGGAGGGCGGCAGGGCGCTCCACAAGTCCTCGCACAGCTCCACGCCCAGCACAAAGCTGGGCATCTGGCGGCAGCGGAACAGCAGTGACGTACCAAAGGGCACCTGCTGCCCGCAGACGGTCACCGTCTGCACCTCGGTGCTGCCGGGGGTGAACTGCCGTTTTTCGTAAAACTCGCCGTAGTTGGGCAGGTAGGTCTTGGGCACAACGCCCAACAGCTGCCCGCGGCACAGCACGGCAGCGCAGTTGTACAGCTTGCCGTGCACCAGCAGCGGCAAGCCAACCAGCGCCACGGTATCCAGCGTGCGGCTCTGCGCAAGCAGCCACTCCAGCGCATCCAGTGCGCCCTGCTGCAAGGTGCGCTGCAAAAACAAATCGCCGCAGGTGTAGCCGGTAAGGCAAAACTCCGGGAAAACCGCCAGCTTTACCCCCCGCTGCGCGGCAGCTTGCAGCTGCGCCAGCACCTGCTGCGCATTATAGGTGCAGTCTGCCACCCGCAGCGCGGGCGAAAAGGCAGCTGCCTTTAAAAAACCATCTTTCATAAGAGGATTTCACATCCTGTCTGTTTCAATGTAGCCATGGTGACCCATGTTGACCATAGTATACCACAAACCGCATAAAACGGAAAGTAACAGACTGGTAAAAGAAGTGTGAACGTGGGAAAACCCTCTCAGTCTCGTTTTTCCAGTTAGCGACTTCCCGGAGTGCACCCCTTCCGTCTGCTCACTTCGTTCGCAGCCACCCGCTCCCCACTCTGTCGCCAACGCGACATCTCTCCCCGGCCGGGGAGAGTCTGTCCAAGGGGACGGCTTTGGGCGGTGATGGCAAACTTTCCGGCAGCGCCAAAAGGCGTCCCTCTTGGGGGAGCTGGCGAGTGCAGCGAGACGGAAGGGGTAAAAAAACACCCCCGCAGGCATAAGCCCACGGGGGTGTTATTATGCTAGTATGTTCCCTGCACCCCTAAGGGTACAGTCACGCAAGCATCGTCTGAGAGTTAAGCTTAGAAGCCAAACTTGTTCTCGTTGACAATGTTCTTAGCGGTGCCGAAGCCCAGGTTGTAGATAGCAGCCAGATTGCCAGCAACGTTCAGGATGCTGTTCACAACGCCCAGAGCGCCGTAGCCGAACTTCTGAGCGCCAGTGGACTCACCGGTCACATTATCGGTGTAGTTGTCCTTCCAGATCTTGCTGAACTGGCCGCCGAAGCCGGTCAGGCCGTCGCCGGGGGTCCAGGTGCCGCTGAACACAGCGCCAACGGTGTTGTCCAGGAAGCCCTGAACGTACTTGTTACCAACGATGGTAATCAGGTTCTTGTGGAAGTTCTGCCACTGAGCAGCGCCCATAGCGGGTGCCAGGTAGTCAGCAACGCTACCACCCATAACGTAGGTCATCTCGTTCTCAGACACAGCAGAGAAATTTGCAGGCATCATCATAATGAATTACTCCCTTCAAAAATAGAAAAAATATTTTCGAACCGGTATTTCCGGCTCAATCCTTATTAGGATGGCAATAATATACCACACTTTCCAGAAATGTTCAAGTACTTTTTTGAAAAAAGTGTAAAAACTGTGAAACATCGTCCCGGCTTTTGTAGCAAAACTGCACTGTTCATGCGGGTTTTTCTGGTGTGACAAGTTTTTTCGCAAATTTGTGAAAAATAGACTACCAGAACCATAAGGCGGTGCTTTGCAATGAAAACAGTTGTTTTTGTGGACGAATTGCTGCTGGTAAACTTTGCTGCAGCCGCCGCGCTGCTGCTGGGCGCGGGGCTTTTATGCGGGCGCAGCTGCACCGGGCTGCGGCTGTGCGCGGGCAGCGCGGCGGCTGCGGTCAGCACCCTTGTCCTGCTGGCCCCGCCGTGGCCCGCCCCGCTGGCGGTACTATATAAAATCGTCAGCTGCTGCGGGGTGGTGGCGGTGTGCTACGGCGTGGCCGGGGTGCGCAGCTTTGCCCGGCTGTGCGGATGGTATGCGGCGCTGAACGGCCTGCTGTGCGGCGCGGTGGTGCTGCCCGGGGTGCAGGCCAACAACCTGAGCGTGCTTTTGCCGGTGCGCCCGGGGCAGCTTTTGCTCTGCTGCGCCGGGGTGTACGGACTGTTGCGCGGGCTGCTGGCGGTGTTTGGCCGCCCGCAGCGGGGCTGCTTTGCCGCTGTGCTGCAAATTGCGGGGGCAACAGTGCCGGTACAGGCCTACCACGACACCGGCTTTACCCTGCAAGACCCCCTTGCCGGGCGGCGGGTGGTGCTGGTGCAGTACCCGCCAGTGCGCAGCCGGCTGCCCGCACCGCTGCGCGCCTACTTAGACAGCTGGTTTGCCGCCGGCGCTGCCCCGCCTCCGGGGCTGAGGGTGCAGTTTGTAGCCTGCGCCGCCGTTACCGGCCATTGCCTGCTGCCCGCCGTGCCCGCCGTACTGTGCCGTGGGCAGCGCCGCGTGCCCGGCCTGCTGGCGGCCTTTTGCGCCCCGGACGCCCCCACCGGCGCATGGACGCTGCTGTTGGGGGACGACGTGGCGGAGGAGGTGGGGGTGTAGGAGTTTTCCGCCCTCTCAGGCGCTCCCGCGCCAGCTCTCCCGGAGGGAGAGCTTATAGCATTGCCGTAATCTTTTATCATTCATCCGATACTTTTTCCGTCATGGCAAAAAAGCTCCCCCTTTGGGGGAGCCGGCACGGCGTAAGCCGTGACTGAGAGGGTTCAGCCCTCCCTGATGCAGTTTCCTTATAATACATATAATAAATAGTGCACAGGAGGGATATCCATGTTGCAGTTTTTCCGCAAGGTCTGGCAGCGGCTGTGGGGGCGTTTGCGCTACTGCGGCGCGGTGCATTATCTGGCGGGCGGGCCAAGCCTGCCCCCGCCCCTTACCCCCGAGCAGGAAAAAGTCCTGCTTGACCGCATGGCTGCCGGGGACGCTGCCGCCCGCGAGGAACTGATCACCCACAACCTGCGGCTGGTGGTGTATCTGGCCAAAAAGTACGAAAACAGCGGTGTGCCCGCCGAGGACTTGGTAAGCATTGGCACCATCGGGCTGATCAAGGCGGTAAACACCTTCACCCCTGCCCGCAGCATCAAGCTGGCCACCTACGCCAGCCGCTGCATCGGCAACGAGATCCTGATGTACCTGCGCAAAAGCTCCAACCGCCGGCAGGAGGCCAGCATCGACGAGCCTTTGAACGTAGACGGCGACGGCAACGAGCTGCTGCTCTCGGACATTCTTGGCAGCGACGCCAACGCGGTAAGCCAGCAGCTGGAGCAGGACGCCGAGCGCGCGGTGCTGCGCAGCGCCGTAGCGGCGCTCTCGGCACGGGAGCGGCAGATCATGGAACTGCGTTTCGGCCTTACCGACGGCGTGGAGCGCACCCAGAAGGAAGCCGCCGATGCTCTTGGCATCAGCCAGAGTTACATCTCCCGGCTGGAAAAGCGCATCATCCGCACCCTGAAAGCCCGCCTTGAAAGCGAGTAGCAGCGGGCGCAGCGCTTGACATTCCGCGTGGGAACGTGTATCAGGTTTGTCTATAATGCGCCCCTCTTTTGCGGAGGGGCGCTCAATTTTTTCCACGCATAGCGCCCGGCGCGCAGAGCCATACTTCCGGTAAAGCTAAAAGACCGGGGGCGTTTGGATGTACAACAAGGTGGAGCTATGCGGTGTGAACACAGGGCAGCTGCCTGTGCTGACCGAGGCGGAAAAGCGGCAGCTGCTCACCCTTGCCCACGCCGGGGACAAAGCTGCCCGGGCGCGGATGGTGGAGGGCAACCTGCGGCTGGTGCTCAGTGTAGTGCAGCGGTTTGCCCAGCGGGGCGAAAATCTGGACGATCTGTTTCAGGTGGGGTGCATCGGGCTGATCAAAGCCATCGACAACTTTGACCCCGCGCAGCCGGTACGGTTTTCTACCTACGGCGTGCCTATGATCATCGGGGAGATCCGGCGGTTTCTGCGGGACAACAACGCTCTGCGGGTAAGCCGCACCCTGCGGGACACCGCCTACCGCGCCATGCAGGCGCGGGAAACGCTGGAAAAGCAGCTGGGGCGCGAGCCCACCATGGACGAGATCGCCGCCGCAGCGGGGCTTGCCCGGCGCGAGGTGACCGCCGCGCTGGAATCGGTGGTGGAGCCGCTCAGCCTTGACGAGCCGGTGTACACCGACGGCGGCGATGCCATGTATGTGATCGACCAGGTGCGGGACCCGGACAGCGAGGAGAGCTGGATCAGCGGGTTGCAGTTCCGCGATACGGTAGCCGCCCTTTCGCCCCGGGAAAAGCGCATCATGGAGCTGCGGTATCTGCGCGGTAAGACCCAGATGGAGGTGGCGCAGGAGATCGGCATCAGTCAGGCGCAGGTAAGCCGGCTGGAAAAAGGCGCGTTGCAGCAGTTTCACACCGGGGGATGAAAGCAGCCGCCTGAAAACCCTCTCAGCAAAAAAGACCGCTGCGCAGTGCAGCGGTCTTTTTTGGGCTTCAGCGGCGGCTGTATCTGCGCCGGGTGGCAGCCCCGCCCCGCAGGTGGCGCTCGGCCTTGTTGCGGGCCAGCACGGCGCGCACCTGCCCGTACAGCGCCGGGCTGATGCTGCGCAGCCGCACGGCAACGTCCTTGTGCACGGTGGACTTGCTGCACCCGAACGCAGCCGCCGCTGCCCGCACCGTGGCGTTGTGGGCGGCAATGTACTCCCCCAGCTGCACGGCGCGCTGTTCCGGATCGGCTTTCATATCCCGCCTCCCTGCGTTCCAGCTTTGCAATGGTATAACATACGCGCCGCCGGGGCGGATTATGTCTGCGGGCTTGACTTTTTGTCCCACGGCGCGTATACTGTGGGCGGACATAAAAACAGGGGCGCCGTAAGGCTGAGATCCGCATAGCGCGGAGTACCCTTTACCTGATCCGGGCAATGCCGGCGTAGGGAGTTTGCGGAACCGTCCGGTACGTTCAACAAACCTCCATGCGTCTGCTGCCAGCAGACGCATTTTGTTTTTGTGTACTATTATGAGAGAGGAATCTTTTCATCATGTCCAAAACCTATTCCAAGACCCGTATTCTGGTGGAATGCGCCCTGATGATCGCCATTGGCACGGTGCTTTCCAACATCAAGTTCTTCACCATGCCCAACGGCGGCAGCGTTACCCTGCTGAGCATGCTGCCCTTTGTGCTGGTGTCCTTCCGCCACGGCGCAAAGTGGGGACTATTCACCGGCTTTGTAAACGCCTGCCTGCAAATGATCATGGGCTTCTACCCTCCTCCCGCTTCCACCTTCCTCTACTTCCTCGGTGAGGTGCTGCTGGACTATGTGCTGGCCTTTATGGCACTGGGTCTGGCCGAGTTGTTCGCCCGCCCCTTCAAGAACCGCACCGTGGGCGTGGCCGTGGGCACCTTTGCCGCCGGTTTCCTGCGCTTTATGTGCAGCTTTTTGTCCGGCGTGCTGGTCTGGGGCAACCTGAATGATGGTCTGGCCGCATGGACTTACAGCCTGACCTACAATGGCAGTTATATGCTGCCCGAGACCCTGCTCACCATGGTGGCCGCTGTGCTGCTGTGCCGCGTGGCTCCGCAGATCTTCGACCGTCAGGCACGCTAAGGCGTAGTTTTTCCCAAAAGAGCACTCCCCCGCTTTTTCGATCCCCGCCGGGTACACGCCCTGCGGGGATCTTTGCTGCAAATTTTTTCAAAAAACTGTTGACAAGCGCCCATCCGGCTGGTATAATTACACACGTCGTCAGGCACGAGGCAAGACATCTGGGGGTTTAGCTCAGCTGGGAGAGCGCTTGCATGGCATGCAAGAGGTCACCGGTTCGATCCCGGTAATCTCCACCAGAACAAAAGCACTACACGGAAACGTGTGGTGCTTTTTTGTTGCTGCCAAACGAGTGAGGGTTTAGCTCACCCAGGAGAGTGCCGTGCATGGACTGCAAGAGGGTCACCGTGATCAGAATCGGCCCGGTAATCTCCACCAGAACAAAAAAGCGTTTGTCGCAGCCCGCAGGCCGTGACAAACGCTTTTTATTTTACTGTGCGCCCAAGCGCATTTTGAAGTCCTGATAGCCAAAGTGCACCAGCTCCCGGCAATTGCCGTCTGCGCCCAGCAGCCAGATGGGCGGCAGGGGCATCCCATTGAAGGTGTTGTTCTTGCAGGTGGTGTAGATGGCCATATCGCCGAAGATGAGCTTATCACCCTCGGCAAGGGGGGCGTCAAAGCTATAATCCCCGATGATATCCCCCGCAAGGCAGGTGGGGCCGCCCAGTCGGACGGTGTGCGCCTTCTCCCCTGCCTCACCGGCGTCCAGCAGCGGCGGGCGGTAGGGCATCTCGATGACATCCGGGGTGTGGCAGGCTGCGGACATATCCAGAATGGCAAGACCGGTATTTCCATTGTGCAGGGTGTCCAGCACGGTGGTGACGAGATATCCCGCGTTCAGCGCCCAAGCCTCGCCGGGCTCCAGATACACCTGTACGCCGTACTTCTGCCGCACCGAGAGGATGCAGTTTTCCATCGTAGCAAGGGCATAGCCCGGGCGGGTGATGTGGTGCCCCCCGCCGAAGTTGAGCCACTTCATTCTGGGCAGCAGGTCTGCAAACTTTTTCTCCACTGCGGCCAGCGTTACCGCCAGCGCGTCCGCGTCCTGCTCGCACAGGGTATGGAAGTGCAGACCATCCAGCAGGGTGGGCAGCTCCGGGTGCGCCGCCACAGCGGCGTCCCACTGAGCACGGGTGGTACCCAGACGGCTGCCGGGGGCGCAGGGGTCGTAAATTTCGTGTCCCTCCTGCGTGGAGCACTCCGGGTTGATGCGCAGACCGATGCTTTTGCCCGCCGCCTTTGCCGCCGGGCCGAACTTTGCCAGCTGGCTGGGCGAGTTGAACACGATGTGGTCGGCGTATTGCAGCAATTCCTCAAACTCATCTGTCCGGTAGGCGGCACAGAACACATGGTTCTCCTTCTCCGGCAGTTCTTCCCTGCCCAAGCGGCTCTCGTACAGGCCGCTGGCCTCGGTACCTGCCAGATAGGGTGCCAGCACCGGGTAGACATTGAAGTTGGAAAAAGCCTTCTGCGCCAGCAGAATGCGGCAGCCGGTGCGCTGCTGCACCCCCAGCAGGATCTCGCCGTTGCGGCGCAGCTGGGCTTCGTCCAGCAGATAGCAGGGGGTGGGCAGGCGGTGCAGCTGCGCCTCGGACAGGTTTGCCAGCCCCGCAAAGGGCGGGCGGCTGTCGCGCACCCGCATCAGTCCACCAGAGCCGGGTTGTGGCTCTCGGAGCGGGGCAGGCCGTACTTATCCAGTGCATCCAGATACGGATCGGGATCAAACTCTTCTACGGTGTGCACGCCCTTGGTGGTCCACTTGCCGGTGAGCAGCATCAGGGCACCACACATAGCCGGCACGCCGGTGGTGTAACTGATGGCCTGACTGCCCACTTCCTTGTAGCACTCCTGATGGTCGCAGACGTTGTAGATATAGTAGGTCTTGTCCTTGCCGTCCTTTTTGCCGGTAAAGATACAGCCGATGTTGGTCTTGCCCTTGGTACGGGGGCCAAGGCTGGCGGGGTCCGGCAGCAGAGCCTTGAGGAACTGGATGGGCACGATTTCCTGTCCGTTGAAGTTGACGGGGGTGGTGGACAGCATGCCCACGTCCTCCAGACAGCGCATGTGGTCCAGATAGCTCTGGCCAAAGGTCATGAAGAAGCGGATGCGCTTTGCCTCCGGGATGTTCTTTGCCAGAGACTCGATCTCCTCGTGGTGCAGCAGATACATATCCTTGTCACCCACCTGATCGAAGTTGTACTCCCGCTTGATGCTCATAGCCGGGATCTCCACCCAGTGGCCGTTCTCCCAGTAGCTGCCGGGGGCAGACACCTCGCGCAGATTGATTTCAGGGTTAAAGTTGGTGGCAAAGGCATAGCCGTGGTCGCCGCCGTTGCAGTCCAGAATATCGATGGTGTCAATGGTATCGAACTCGTGCTTTTTGGCATAGGCACAGTAAGCCTGGGTCACACCCGGGTCGAAGCCGCTGCCCAGCAGGGCGGTCAGGCCGGCTTCCTCAAACTTTTTGGCGTAAGCCCACTGCCAGCTGTAATCAAAGTAGGCAGAGAAGCCGGCCTCCTTGCAGCGCTTCTCGTAGATGGCGCGCCACTCCGGGTCGTCGGTGTTCTCGGGCTCGTAGTTGGCGGTGTCCATGTAGTTGACGCCGCAGGCAAGGCAGGCATCCATGATGGTCAGATCCTGATAAGGCAGGGCGATGTTCATCACGAGGTCAGGCTGGTAGGCCTTGATGAGGGCGATGACCTCTTCCACCTTGTCTGCGTCCACCTGTGCGGTGGTGATCTTGGTGGCGGTGGTGGGAGCCAGCTCAGCCGCCAGCTTATCGCACTTTGCCTTGGTACGGCTGGCGATGCAGATCTCGGTGAACACCTCGGGCACCTGGCAGCACTTATGGATGGCAACAGAGGCCACGCCGCCGCAGCCGATGATCAGAACTTTGCTCATGTCGGTTACTCCTTTATCTGTAAAATGGTAGGTTCGTATTTATACCTGAAAGCCCGGCCAGCCCTTGTCCAGCGCGATCAGGGTCTCGCGCAGCACCTTGCAGGCGGTAGCGGTGGAAACGCCGGTGGTGTCCAGCGTGGGGGCAAGCTCGTTCAGGTCTGCACCGATGATGTTAGCCTTGGTCACGGTGCGGATGGCATCCAGCAGCTGCAAAAAGCTTACGCCGCCAGCCTCCGGGGTACCGGTGCCCGGGAAGCAGGAGGGGTCAAGGCAGTCCAGATCGATGGTCAGGTACACCGGCACCTTGCTCTCGCACAGCTGTGCGGTCAGCTCGGCAAGACCGGTAAAATCGAACTTGTGCATCTCGGTGTGCTGGGCAGCAAACTCAAACTCTGCCCGGTCGCCGCTGCGGATGCAGAACTGATGGATGTGGCCGTCCCCTACCAGCTCGTGGCAGCGGCGCAGCACACAAGCGTGGCTGAGCTTCGCGCCCAGATAGTCGTCCCGCAGATCGGCGTGGGCGTCAAAATGCACGATATGCAGATCCGGGTATTTCTTCACCGCAGCCCGCACGGCGCCCAGCGTGACCAGATGCTCGCCGCCCAGCAGCAGCGGGAACTTGCCGTCCTTCAGGATCTCCTCTGCCCGGGCCTCGATATCGGCCAGTGCCAACTCGCTGGAGCCAAAGCACAGCTCCAGATCGCCGCTGTCGAACACATCAAAATCGGTCAGGTCGGCGTTCTGGTAAGGGCTGTAAGTCTCCAGACCGTAGCTCTCGTGCCGGATGGCCGCCGGGCCGAACCGTGCGCCGGGGCGGTAGCTGGTGGTGGAATCGTAAGGCGCACCGTACAGCACGATGCTGGCGGCGCGGTAGCTGCTGTCGCAGCCGATAAAGGTCTCAACGTTGGGGTGCATCAGTGTTCCTCCACTTCCCGCAGCATCTCCTCCAGAAAAGCCGGCAGGTAGAATGCTCCGATATGCAGTTTGGTGGTGTAGTAGCGGGTGCGCATATTCAGCGCCTTCCACGCTTCTGCGTCCAGATCATCAATGGGATGGTATTTTTTGCTTGCAAAGCCGAACAGCCAATAGCCCGCCGCAAAGGTAGGGATATGTGCCTGATACACCCGGCTGATGGGGAAGGTGGATGCGATGCGCTTGTGGCTGCGCTGCATGGCGCTGGCGTCCTCGGCGTAGAAGGGGCTGCCCTGCTGGTTGACCATGATGCCGTCCTCTTTCAGGGCGTTGAAGCAGCTGCCGTAGAACTCGCGGGTGAACAGACCCTCAGAGGGGCCGAAGGGGTCGGAGGAGTCCACAATGATGAGGTCGTACTCCTCCTCGCAGCGGCGGATATACTTCAGGGCGTTCTCAAAGTAGATATGCACCCGGCGGTCATCCATACGGCAGGCATTGCCGGGTAGGTAAGCGCGGCAGGCTTCCACCACCTGCGGGTCCATCTCCACAAGGTCGATGCGCTCCACGCGGTCGTAGCGGGTCAGCTCCCGCACCACGCCGCCGTCTCCGGCACCGATGACCAGAATGTCCTTGGCCTCCTTGTGCACCGCCATAGGCACATGAACGATCATTTCATCGTAGATGAACTCATCGCGCTCGGTCAGCATCACGTTGCCGTCCAGCGTGAGCACCCGGCCGAACTCCGGGGTCTCAAAGATATCAATGCGCTGGTAATCGCTCTGCTTGGAGTAGAGCTGCTTGTTCACACGAATGCTGTGCTTCACATCCGGGGTGTGAAACTCTGAAAACCAAAATTCCATCTCTTTCCCTCCTTATGCCAGAACATTCAGGTGCAAGATTTCGGGGTCCTCCGGGCCAGTCATGCTGCAGCCCTTGGCCTTGGCGTACTCGATGTAGTTCAAGATCTCCTTGGTGATGCGCTCGCCGGGTGCAAGGATGGGGATGCCCGGGGGATAGCACATCACGAACTCGCTGCACACCATGCCCTCGGTCTCCCGCAGGGGCAGGCTCTTTTTGGGGGCGTAGAAAGCCTCCTGCGGGCTGGCAGCCACCACAGGGTCGATGTATTCCTGACTCAGCAGACCCGAGCCATCGGTGCGGTAGCGGCGCTTGATCTCAGCCAGCGCACTGACCAGACGCTCCACCTCCTGCGGGCGATCGCCGATGGACAGGTAGGCAAGGATGTTGCCGATATCGCCGAACTCGATCTGAATATCGTACTCATCCCGCAGGATGTCGTAGACCTCGATGCCGGCAAGACCAATATCCAGCGTATGGACGCTGAGCTTGGTGGTGTCAAAGTCAAAGACGGAATCGCCGTTGCACAGCTCCTTGCCAAAGGCATAGTAGCCGCCCACGGCGTTGATCTCCTCGCGGGCATACTCGGCAATGTCTGCCACCTGATGGAACACCTGCCGTCCCCGCAGCGCCAGATTGCGGCGGGAGATATCCAGGCTGGACATCAGCAGATAGCTGCCGGAGGTGGTCTGGGTCAGGTTGATGATCTGGCGCACATAGCCCGGGTGCACGTTGGGGCCGATGAGCAGCAGGCTGGACTGGGTCAGGCTGCCGCCGCTCTTGTGCATGGACACCGAGGCCATATCCGCGCCCGCCGCCATGGCAGAAACCGGCAGGCCGCCGCCAAAGTAGAAGTGGGTGCCGTGGGCTTCATCCGCAAGGCAGAGCATCCCGGCGTCGTGCGCCATTTTTACGATGGCACGCAGGTCGGAGCAGATGCCGTAGTAGGTGGGGTTATTCACCAGCACAGCCACAGCGTTGGGGTGCTCCTTGATGGCCTTTGCCACCTGCTCCCGCTTCATGCCCAGCGAGATGCCCAGACGCTTATCCACCTCCGGGTTCACATACACCGGCACCGCGCCGCACAGCACCAGCGCGTTCAGCACGCTGCGGTGCACGTTGCGGGGCAGAATGATCTCATCGCCCCGTTTGCAGGCGGTAAGTACCATGCTCTGCACGCTGCTGGTGGTGCCGCCCACCATTAAAAAGGCGTGTGCTGCGCCAAAGGCATCGGCGGCAAGCTCCTCGGCTTCCCGGATGACTGACACCGGGTGGCAAAGGTTATCCAGCGGCTTCATGCTGTTCACGTCCACGCCCACACACTGCTGACCCAGAAAAGCGGTCAGTTCCGGGTTGCCGCGGCCCCGCTTGTGGCCGGGCACGTCAAAAGGCACTACCCGCATCTGCCGGAACCGCTCCAGCGCCTCGTAAATGGGCGCACGGCGCTGATCCAGCCGGGAACGCGCTTTGTTCTCGTTCATCATTTCCTCCGTCCCTGTTCTTCTTTTTGCACAACAAAAAAGCGCAGACACTGCACAAATATGCAGACCTGCGCTTGGAGCAGCTTTTTCCGCGCTGATAAAGCACCCAGCCGTAAGTGCCGGTGCTGCGCGTTATTCGCGATCCAAAAAGACGGGGTGATGAGAGTCTATATAGCAACTACACTTTTACTACTCTTATTGACCGTTTCACAAGTCTGCGCATAGGCTGCGCAATTTCATGGTTGTAAAGGAACCAACTTATAAAATTTGAGCTTCTAACTCAATCAATAAGGCAACCAAAGTTACCATCAGCGGCAGTGGACCCGGCTGTCCGTATGGCCTTAACCCCAAATGGAGTGATCCAAAATAATTGCTTTGAAAAGACTCTTTCTTTGTCTTTCAAAATCTTCATAAGCATAGCATATATGAAAATGCATGTCAACTGTTTCATTTTATGATACCAGCAGATTGCGGAAATGACTTTTCAAACTCGCTTCGCGATGCAATGAAGTAAAGGCAAATATTTTTCTTGTCAAAACAAAATATTTTTCTAATGTTTTCATTGAAATTTATGATCGTATATGATATTCTGTGTGTTAGTGTGTTTCTACACAGTACGAATGGCCGTCATGCTCGTACATTTTATAAGAAATGTATAAGCAGGTTTTTCGTAACTCAGGAGAGTCTCTTCAAAAAAATTTATGGAAGAGCGCCGAAGGTGTACGCAGCATTTGTAATGCTGTTAATCTCTCAGGCAAAAGGATGGAGGAAAGAGAACATGTTTACACAAATCAACAACTTTATCACCTGGTTTGACGGAGTAGTCTGGGGACTTCCGTTAATCATTCTGATCCTGATCA
>ERZ506769.98-NODE-98-length-92036-cov-6.430241_pt1 | contig 92036 bp, 72 predicted proteins | sample MGYA00513039_ERZ506769 | MGnify/ENA metagenome assembly ERZ506769 | reverse complement strand
TTTATTGTGACGGGTTTCCCGATAGATGTCAAGTGGGATGAAAACGAATTCCTGCCGGCAATATTTAGGGGGTACATCTTCAAAAAAGATTATGGTATAATAATACTCTTATAAGAAACCAAGTCAGGAAATGACATTTTATAGCAAAGGAGGCAGAGGATGCTGCGTGTAGCTGTTGTAGAAGATGAAACTGAATATCGTGGATTGATACAGGAGATGGTGGGCAGATATGCAAAGGAATATGATCTCCAGATTCAGACTACAGCATTTCCGGACGGCAGAGAGCTGGTTCAGAATTATCACAAATTTGACATTCTTCTGATGGATATCGAAATGCCTCATCTCAATGGTATGGAGGCGGCTCAGAAGATACGGGAACTGGATAAGGAGGTAGTGATTGTTTTTATCACGAATATGGCGCAGTATGCGATCAAGGGCTACGAAGTAGATGCGCTGGATTTCATTTTAAAACCGCTCAACTATTATACCTTTTCCATGCGTTTTACAAGAGCTGTGGGAAGAGTGAAAAACCGGGAAGGAAAAAGGATCTGTCTGAATCTTCCGGATGGGGCGAAATTTCTGGACAGCAGAGAGATCTATTATGTAGAGATCCAGAACCGGATGCTCCACTATCACACGAAAGCAGGAGTATTTACGATTCGCGGAGCATTAAAGGACGTGCAGGAAGAGCTGGAAGACTGGCATTTTGCAAAATGCAATCAGTGTTATCTGGTGAATTTGAAGTATGTTTCCGAAATCAGAAAAAACATTGCGGTTGTGAGTGGAGATGAGCTGGAAATCAGCAGGAGAAACAGACCTGCATTTCTGAGTGCAGTGGTAGATTTTCTGGGAGGCTGATGCAGGAAAGGGAAGAGGGAAACGATGAGTGAAAATCTAAAGCTGGGAATGGAGAGCCTGTGGTATGGGATTAATTTATGGATATCCTGTTTGGTGTTTCTGCTTCCGCTGAGAAGAAAGACACATTTTAAAGTCAGACTGATTCTGTCGGGAGCAGTATGTGTTTTAATTCTGTCCGGAGTATATTATTTGATAGAAAATCTTACAGACTGGAGCTACTGGGGGCAGGTGCCCCTTTTATTTATCACGTATTTTAGTGCGGTTCTGATTTTTTACAGTTGTGTGAAGGGCAAGGGATTTGGCCTCTGGTATTGTGGTGTATGGGGAACGATGACATTTTTGCTGGTACTGGAAACCAGCTATGTACTTTGCAGTCCACTGCTGGGAGATTTGGGAAACTGGCTTTTGAAAATTTTATTTTCGGTGGCAGTAAATGTGGCCATAGGACTGACACTGGCTCGCTGGATGCCGGAAAAGGGGCAATATCAGATTGGCCCGAGACAGATGGTTTCTGCATGGGTGTTTTGTATTATGTCAGAAAATTTGTTTATTTACGCAAAGGTCGATCCGGGGGCTGCTTTATTCAACATTGTGTTGCAGTTTTATTGTATCACCTTATTGTATCTGCAAAGTGCATTGTTTAAAAAGAGCAGTATGAGAAAAGAGCTGGAAACCATTCAGCTTCTCTGGCATCAACAAAAAGGGCAGTATCAGCTGTCCAAAGAGACGATAGAGCTGATCAATCACAAATGTCATGATCTGAAGCATCAGGTACAGGCGATACGTGCTGTCAAAGATGAAAAAGAGAGGGAAACATATCTCGAAAAAATTGAAAAATCCGTGCAGATCTACAGTGCTATTGTGAGAACAGGAAATGAAATTCTGGATACCATTTTGACAGAAAAAAGTCTGATCTGTGAAAATAGCGGGATTCATATCAACTGTGTGGCAGATGGATCTCTGCTGGCTTTTATGAATCCGGTAGATTTGTATACATTGTTTGGAAATGCTCTGGATAACGCAATTGAAGCGGTGAGAAAGCTGGAAAGCAAAGAAAAAAGAGTGATTGATATCATGCTGTACGAAAGACAAAGCTTTCTGATGCTGCAGATAGTCAATCCGATGTGCGGAGAAGTGAAGTTTGAGGATGGACTTCCGCTTACGACAAAGGCGAAGAACGGATATCACGGATATGGAATGAAGAGCATGCTCCATACCATTCAAAAATATGAGGGACATTTGACAACAGAGGTAAAAAATGGATGTTTTTATTTCAACGTTATGCTTCCTCTTGAAAGAGATTCCAACAAAAAGTAGAAGAGACACAAAGGGTCTGGTCAGTGAGCCAGGCTCTTTTTTGTAAAAAATTTACCCACTTACTCCATAAGAAATACCACCTGAACAAAAACGGTTGTATTTGCAAATTATTGCAGATATAATCATTTCGAAATAAATTGAGAAGTGTAAGAAATAACAAAAAACATGGAGTAATTACTATGCGAACCAGTAAAATGAGAAGAGAAATTGAACTGAAGAAAGGCTGGGTGTTCACAGGGCGTGACGGAAAAGCGGTCAAAGTGGATTTACCGCATACCTGGAATGCAGTGGACGGACAGGATGGAGGAAATGACTATTATCGAGGAACCTGTCACTACAGCACTACATTTGCAGCCCCGGATTTTGACAGCAAGACCCAGAGAGTATATCTGGAGTTTCAGGGAGTAAATTCCTCTGCCGAGGTGGAGTTAAACGGTCAGAAGGTGATGAGTCATGACGGCGGATATTCCACATTCCGTGCAGATGTGACAGAGTTTTTAACAAAAGAAAACAAGTTAGAAGTAGCAGTGGATAACAGTGTCAACGACAGAGTATATCCTCAAAAAGCAGATTTCACATTTTATGGTGGAATTTACAGAGATGTTCTTCTTCGTATTGTATCAAATGAACATTTTGAGATGGACTACTACGGCGGAGACGGTGTAATGGTAACGCCGACAGTAGAAGGAAAAGATGGAAAGGTTCATGTAGAGAGTTTCCATAAGGCAGAAAATGCCAAAGTAGCAGTAACTTTGATTGATGCACAGGGAAATCCTGTAGCAAAAGGTGAAGGAAAAGATGTGACGGTTACGATACCGGATGTACATCTTTGGGATGGAGTAGAAGATCCATATTTATATACAGCAGTAGTAGAGTTGATGAAAGACGGAGAAGTCAAAGACGACGTTCGCATTCCATTTGGTGTCCGTACATTCAGCGTGGATCCGAAAAAAGGATTTTTCCTGAACGGACGCTCCTATCCTCTGCATGGAGTATCCAGACACCAGGATCGGAAGGGAATCGGAAATGCATTAACAAAAGAACACCACAGAGAAGATATGGAATTTATCCGTGAGATCGGGGCGAATACAGTTCGTCTCGCGCATTATCAGCATGATCAGTATTTCTATGATCTGTGTGATCAGTACGGAATGATTGTCTGGGCGGAGATTCCATACATCTCAGAACATATGCCAAACGGACGGGAAAATACCATTAGCCAGATGAAAGAGCTGATTGTACAGAATTACAATCATCCAAGTATCGTTACATGGGGAATATCCAATGAGATCACGATTTCCACAAAGGATAATAAGGATATGCTGGATAATCACCGTGAACTCAATGATCTGTGTCACAAAATGGATTCCATACGTCCTACAACACTGGCCTGCTATGCAGTGTGCGGTCCTTTCAACAAGGTAGCACATCTGTCTGACTTAGTAAGCTGGAACTTGTATTTGGGATGGTATGTTCCAGGGTTGTTTTTAAATGACTGGTGGATCAGCTTTTTCCACCGCGTGTACCCTAACAGGTGTTTGGGATATTCTGAGTATGGCTGTGAAGGAATGCCGAATTTACATTCCTCACGTCCAAGAAGAGGAGACCATACAGAAGAATATCAGAGTCTCTACCATGAATTTATGCTGAAATGTTTTGAGCGTCATCCGTATATGTGGAGTACCCACGTATGGAACATGTTCGATTTTGCGGCAGATGCGAGAGATCAGGGTGGAGAGCCGGGAATGAATCATAAGGGACTTATGACATTCGACCGGAAAGTAAAAAAAGACAGCTTCTACATTTACAAAGCGTACTGGAGCAAAGAGCCTTTTGTACATCTTTGCGGAAGCCGCTACGTAGACAGAACGGAAGCAGTCACTACAGTTAAGGTTTATTCGAACCAGACAAAAGTTGCATTATATGCAAACGGCAAGCTGCTGGAAGAAAAGACAGGCAATAAAGTCTTTGAATTCCGGGTTCCGTTAAACGGAGAAGTTCGTCTGGAAGCTGTGTCCGGTCAGGCAAAAGATACGAGCACAATTCGCCGTGTCAGCCAGCCAAATCCGGATTACAAGCTCAAAAAGAGCAAAGGAAAGAGCCAGAACTGGGTATAAGAAAAAAGCAACTGCAAATCTTGCAGAAGAAATTGAAATAAGAAACGAGTAAATCGGATGGCCCTCTGCTTTTTACAAAGCAGAGGTGCTGTTTTAGGCAAAGAGACAGACCGCCGCATCCGGGCGGGAGAATGGAGAATAATATGAAACAGGAATCTACTCAGGCAACATCTGTCAATGCTCTGAACAGGGCAAAGATGTATCAGCTTGTTCTTTTCCCTATGAATAATGGGGCGACAAATGTCTATTATATTTTGACAATGAACTTTATTGCATATTATGCAAACGGAGTTCTTGGCTTATTGCTGGCGTTTGCAACTACAATGGTAACATTGATGCGTGCAGGAGATGCGTTCATTGACCCGATCATCGGAGCAATCATGGACAGAACTTCTACCAAATGGGGAAAATTCAGACCGTTTATGGTAATCGGAAATCTGATTATGATCGTATCCTCAATTTTACTGTATTTTGGAACCCGTATCATTTCTGAGGATATGATGTGGCTGCGTTATTTATGCTTTATTTTGTTCTACGCACTGAATATGGTTGGATATACATTCCAGACATCGGTTACACGTTCAGGACAGACATGTCTGACAAATGACCCGAAACAGAGACCTCTGTTTACAATCTTTAATACGATTGCCAGCCTGATCGGTATGGGGCTTGTACAGTTTCTTGCGCCGATCGTAACCGGAGGAAATTACAGAACAGAAGAATTCTTTAATATCATGATTCCTCTGGCGATGATCGTATCAGCGATCATGACTGCACTGGCTGTTATCGGTATTGCAGAAAAAGACCGTCCGGAATTCTTTGGACTTGGTGGAGAAGGCGGAAAAGAAAAAGTTAAAATAAAAGAATATGTAGCTATTTTAAAAGCAAACAAAGAATTACAGAGACTGATGATCGCTGGTGCAGGATGTAAGCTTGCATTCTCGATCGCAACGAATATGACGGTTCTGGCGATGCTTTACGGAGCGATGATGGGAGATTACAAAGGTCTGTATCTTCCGATGATGATCGTCGGATATGTATTTTCCGTTCCATTCTTCCTGTTGACAGTACGTACTTCACAGAAGAAAGGACAGAAGGCATCTTTAATGCTCTATATCAGCGTTGCACTTGTTATGTACATCGGTGTTTTAGCATTGCTTCTGTTGTGGAAACCGGAAGTTGCAGCGATGAATCTGAGTCTGACAAACCTGAATCTCTATACGATTCTGTTTATCCTTTTCTTCGGAATCGGATACGGAGCATACTATGCAACAGCAGATATGCCGATTCCAATGGTTGCAGACTGTTCAGATTACGAAACATTCCGTTCCGGACGCTATATTCCGGGAATTATCGGAACCTTATTCTCACTTGTGGATAAGCTGGTAAGCTCTCTGGGATCTACAGTAGTAGGAATTGCGGTGACAATCATCGGACTGTCAACACTTCCGGATGGAACAACCCCTTATTCAGAGGGAATGCATACGATTGTAATCATTTTATTCTGTGTTGTTCCAATGCTTGCATGGATCGCAACACTGATCGCAATGCGCGGATATAAACTGACCGGTGCAAGAATGAAAGAAATTCAGGCGATCAATGCAGTGCGTAAGGATGCGATCAGCAAAGGAATGAGCGTAGAAAACGCAATGCAGAAATGGCAGACGATCGATCAGGTGCCGGATGAATTTAAAGCACACTAAAAGTGAAAAAGTAAACATATAGAAGGGATATCCTTTCATCAGATATGCTCCCTTTCGGGAAGGCAGTTAAAATAACAAGACTGTTCTCCCGGGAGGGGGCATATTGTGTTACAGAACTATTTGTACCTGAAACCGACTTCGTGCTATAATATGACAGACACAAATCAACGAGATACGGAGAAAATTATGCAGTTACGATACGAGATCCCGGACACATTCTGGAGTTTGTTCCGTTCGGTAAACCGGGAGATTTACATGGAGTCGCTGTTGGTGATTAATGAGGAATATCAGTACAGTAATTATTTTCTGACGAAAGAAATCTGTGTGCAGGTATTGAGTGATATGAATGCACAGAAACAGGTTTTGCTTCAGCGGGAGGAGAACGAGACGGATTTTGACATGCTGGAGACGACAGCATCCCGCATTTTACGGTGGCTTTTAAAGACCGGATGGCTGAAGAAGATCGAAGATTACAGTACGATGACCACAAATATTGTGATACCGGATTATGCGGCGGTTTTTATTGAGGCATTTGAGCGACTCACGTCCGAAGAGCTGGAAGAAACAGAATTATATATTCAGAATGTATATGCCACACTGTTTTCCTTTCAGAATAATTCCAGAGTAAATCTGAATATGCTCAGGACGGCCCTGATCAATACAAGAAAGCTGAACAAAGCGCTGCAGGATATGCTTCATAATATGGACAAGTTTTTCGAGAGGCTTTTGGATCAGGAGTCTTACGGGGAACTTTTGCGGGAGCATCTGGACGGGTATGTGGAAGAAATTGTCAAGAAAAAGTATCATATCTTAAAAACATCAGACAATTTTTATATCTACAAGATGGACATCAAAAAATGTCTCCGGGATATGCGGGAAAATGAAGAATGGATCGAAAGCATCCGGCAGAAAGCAAAAGCAGCAGGAGATACGAAAGAGGATGTGTTAGATTTGCTAGATCTGATCGAACGGGGCTTTGATGACATTGAACACAGGATCTCCAATATGGACAGAGAGCATTCCAAATATGTGCGGGCAACCGTGAGCCGGATGAATTATCTGTTAAGCGGAGAGACCGATACCAAAGGGCTGGTGGTGCAGCTTCTGAATAAAATATCTGCGCAGGAAGAACCGGAGAAGCTGCTTACGGAAGCAGGAAAACGGATGAACCTGTCTCTGTTTGAGATGATTTCCGAAAAATCATTGTATAAGAGAAGAAAGCAGAGGACAGACTTTATCAGCCAGATGGGACAGGATGAAGAATATGAAGATCTGAACCGGGAGGATGTGCTGAAGTTAAACCGGATTCAGATGCGCTACAGCAGACAGGAGATTGAGGATTTTATCGAAGAGCATATGGAAAACGAAGTGATGGACGCCGGAACACTTCATATTACAGAAGAGACAGCATTTGAAAAACTGATCCTGGCATATGACTACAGTACCAGAAAGAACAGTAAATATCGGGTATTGAATGAGGAGGAGACAGTCATCCAAAGTGGACAGTATCAATATCCGGCATTAAAATTTGTGCGAAGGAGACCGCAATGATCGAATATTACGAACAGCTTTCGGAAGAAGAGCAGGACGATATCAAACATGTGATCCAGACATTATATCGTCAGACCTTTCTTCTGGAACGAAAATTTGAAAAACGGACCGGGCGGATGGTTCCGGTCAGGGAGTACCGTGTATGCAGCAAGCACAGGGAATTTCTGGAGAAATATTTTGCAGTTGCCGGAATCACACTGCAGGAAAATCTGCATATGGGCGTCATGTACATCCAGGGAGAGACACTATGGGGAGAAAAGCTCTCCAGACTTGCCACAATCTATATTCTGGTGTTAAAGCTGATCTATGATGAGCAGATGGCAGCAGTGTCATCCAGCAGCCATATCGTGACCACTCTTGGAGCAGTGAACGGAAAAGCGGGAGAATTCCATGTGTTAAGCGGCCTGCCGTCCCCGACAGAGATGCGGAGGACCGTTGCATTTTTGAAAAAATATCAGATTGTGGAACCTGTGGATGTGATGGAGGAGCTGGATGAGAACAGCAGACTTGTTATTTATCCGTGCATCAATACAGTGCTGCTTGGAGATGATATCAGAGAACTATTAGAGACGTTCAGCGAGGAGGAAGACAGTGGAGACAAAACAGGCGTTCAAAGCGCTCTCGAAAATCTGCCTGAATAACTGGCATTACATAGACAGAAAAGTACTTACTCTTAATCAGGGAATCAATTTCTTTACCGGACATTCCGGAAGTGGAAAGTCTACAGTGATCGACGCCATGCAGATCGTACTGTACGCGAACACAGACGGAAGAGGATTTTTTAATAAGGCGGCAGCAGACGACTCTGACCGTTCTCTGATCGAATATTTAAGGGGAATGGTGAACATCGGGGAAAATAACGAATCCCAGTATTTGAGAAACCAGAATTTCTCCAGTACGATCGTTCTGGAGCTGGAGCAGACAGATACGAAAGAAAAGCAGTGCGTGGGAGTGGTATTTGATGTTGAGACAGCCACAAATGAGATCAATCGCCTGTTTTTCTGGCATAAAAGCGGGCTTCTGGAAAATCAGTACCGGGCGGATAAGCGCTGCCTGACGACATTTGAAGTCAAAGAATATCTGCAGCGGACATTTTCAAAGGAAGAGTATTATTGTGGTCCGAGCAATGAGAGATTCCGCAGACAGATGTATGACATTTATCTGGGTGGTCTGGATATCGAAAAATTTCCTCGTTTGTTCAAGCGAGCCATTCCGTTCCGTATGAATATCAAACTGGAAGATTTCGTGAAAGAATATATCTGTATGGAACAGGATATGCACATTGAAGAGCTGCAGGAAAGTGTGATGCAGTATGGAAGAATGCGCGGGAAAATCGAAGAGACCATGGAAGAAATCGGGTATCTTCAGGAGATCCGGGGTTCCTATCGGCAGTATGAAGAAAAACAGGAGGAGACGGCGTCCTGTACCTATCAGATTTCCAGGCTGGAAATCCTGCATCTGCAGAGTAAAATCCAGGAACTGAATGACCGGATGAAAGAGACACAGACAGAGATTGCGGGACAGAAAGCGAAAAAAGCCAATCTGGAAAAAGAGCAGGCAGAACTTCAGAAAGAATACGAAGCAATAATTTTGAAGATTGCGGACAGTGGTTATGCAGCCATGGAAAAAGATCTGGAGAGTCTGAACGAAGCCCTGGAACGGCTGCAGAACAGTAAGGCAAGATGGAAAAAGACTGCAGATGGTCTCAAAGAGTGGAAAGAAAAAGATGTGACGCCGAATCAGACCTTGTGGGATATTGACCGGTTTGTTTCTGGAAAGATCACGGAAGGTGAGCTGGAACGGCTGCAGACAAGTCTGACACAGATCCGGGAAGAACTGGAAGAAGAGCGTCAGGAGACAGATGCCAGACTTCGCGCGGTCAAAAAAGAAGAAAAGGCAGCACGGGAAGAATTAAAAGAGCTGAAACAGGGAAGAAAAGCCTATCCAAAAGAACTGGAAGAAGCGAGATATGAGTTGAGAAACCGGCTGCATGAGAAGTGCGGCAAGTTTGTCAATGTGCAGATTCTGGCAGATCTTCTGGATGTGCGGGACGAACGCTGGCACAATGCCATCGAAGGATATCTCGGAAACAACAAGCTGCTTCTGGTCGTGGAACCAAAGTACGCGAAAACTGCCATGGAAATCTATCAGGACATGGATAAGAAGAAATTTTTCCGGGCAGCAGTTCTGGATACAGAAAAAGTACAGGAGACAGAATGGGAAGTAAAAGAAGGAGCCCTGGCACAGGAACTGATCGCAAAAGAGCCGTATGTGCAGGCATACATCAATTTCTTCCTCGGAAATGTCATCAAATGTGAAAGTATCGAAGAGCTTCGTCAGAACCGGATCGGAATCACTGCAGACTGTGTGCTGTACCACAGTTTCCGTCTGCAGCATATCAATCCGGAAAATTATACGAGAAGGGCATATATCGGAGAGACCAGTATGCGTCAGAGAATCCGCCGTCTGGAAGAAAAATGTGAGAGTCTTCAGGAGGAACGGATTCCACTGCAGGAAATGCTGGAAGAAATCCGCAGGATCTCTCAGCTGGAAGGACTGACACAGCCTCTGGAGGATTACAGACAATGGCTGTCTGATCTGCAGAAAATTCCTGCAAAGGAGGCAGAAAAGGCCAGGCTTCTGGATACAATGCAGAAGCTGCGAGAGGAATCCGTTCTGGTGTGGGAGCAGCAGAAACAGGAAATCCAGCAGAAGCAGGAAGCAAAGAAAGCAGAGATTGAGGCAGTTCAGAAAACCATCTGGAATCATCAGGAAAACGGAAAACGATTCCAGAACATGCAGGTAGATTTTAATGAACAGTTAGTGCAGAAAGAAAATGAATTCCGGCAGCAGGACAGAGAAAAATATGAGCCGGAATTTCAGGAGTATCTGGAGGGCAGACAGAGCCGCAATTATGAGTACCTGATGCGGGAACGTATCAAGAAAAAACAGCCTTTGGAAGATGCGCAGGAAAAAGCATATGAAAAACTGGTAGAAGCAAGGAGTGCATATCTTCGAAAATATCCGAACAGAACCTATTCTGCAACGATCCGTGACAATGACGTGTACGAAAAGCAGCTTTCAAATCTTGAGTGCGATAACCTGGAAAAATACAGGGAAGAAGCACAGGAACAGGCGAGAGCAGCAGTGGAACACTTTAAAGTTGATTTTGTATCCAAGATTCGTTATGCAATCAAAGAGGCATATCAGAAAAAAGATGAATTGAACCGGATCATCAGCCGTCTGGATTTCGGAAAGGACAAGTATCAGTTTGTCATTACGAAAAACAAAGGTCCGGACGGACGATTCTATCGGATGTTTATGGATGACGCATTGGATATCAATCCGTCTCAGTTGAGTGACCACATGGAAAATCAGATGAACCTGTTTACCATGGAGCATGAGGAAGAATACGGAGATCTGATGAATGAGCTGATCGAGATTTTCATTCCGCCGGAGAATGCCACCAGGGAAGAGCTGGAGGAAGCCAGAAAAAATATGGATAAATATGCAGATTATCGCACGTATCTTTCCTTTGATATGCAGCAGATCGTGCAGGGAGAAAAGGATATGCGGATCGGTCTGAGCAAGATGATCAAGAAAAATTCCGGTGGAGAAGGTCAGAACCCACTTTACATCGCGCTTCTGGCAAGCTTTGCACAGATTTACAGAATCAATCTGTCTCCGAAGATCAAGCGTCCGCCAACCCTGCGTCTGGTTGTCCTGGATGAGGCATTTTCCAAAATGGATGCAGAGAAAGTAGCAAGTTGTATTTCTCTGATCCGGGGACTGGGATTTCAGGCGATTATCAGTGCAACAAATGATAAAATTCAGAACTATCTGGAAAATGTAGACAAGACATTTGTGTATGCCAATCCAAATAAAAGGCATATTTCAATACAGGAATTTGAACGAATGGAGTTTGAACAGCTGCAAGGGGAAGAATGATGACGTGGATATTGGGAAAAATTGTGGAATTGCTGGAAAGTGGTGAAACAAACTGGCGTACAGAAAAATGCGGAAGAAAAACATTGAATAACAGCGCCAAAAGCGCCAGTGAAATACCACCTTTGTATCAAGGCTGTTCACGGGAAAAAGCAATACAGGAAGCGATTGATCTGCAGGAAAAAGGACTGGTGAAGATCAACTGGCTGATCCGAGGGAGCGATATCAAAAGTCTGGTGTTTCATCTGGAAGACAGAGATCAGTTCTATCAGTTGTATCGTGAAAACGTAAAACCGAGGTTTATTCCCAAACAACAGAGATTGTGGAAGTATCAGGAATTTTTGAGAAAAGAAATGTCTGTGGTTCAAAAACCATGGATCCGGAGCTACTATGTGGATCTTCTGGAAAAATCTGAGAAAAATAATGGAAACTGGGAACCGGATGAAAGACTGAAACAAGTGCGGCAGTATGCAAAATGCTTTCGGGAACTGGATAAATTGCAGAAACTGACTTATGCGAAAGTATTTGCGAGCAATTCTCTGGAGGGATCCAAAAATTTCACGAAAGAGATGAAACAATATGTCATCCGTCAGGCCAGAAAAACCAATCCAGACAGAACAAAGCTTTTGGATGATATAGAAGTTTTGGAAGAGATTGTATTGATTCGAGACTGTTATCAGAGTATGTATATCAAAGGAGAATTGCTGCTGTATTTTGTAGATGACAGAGGAAGAACAGCCGCTGTTAATACGAAGATTTGGAAATATGGAACAATTCTGGAGGGAGAATCATTATTGCATGCAGAGCTGGAACCAGAGCAGCCACAGATACAAAAAGTGATTATCTTTGAGAATAAAATGAATTTTGTGATGGCGCCTTATGAAGAAGGAACATTATATTTATTTGTGGGTGGATATCCGGGACCGAAAGTTTGCCGGATTTTACATAAACTAAATAAGATTTCGAAAAAGAGACAGCGCCATATAGATGTATATCACAGTGGGGATCTGGATTATGGCGGAATCCGCATTTTTCAATACGAAAGAAATCAGGTTTTCCCGGATTTGAAACCATTACAGATGGATGCAGATACTTATTTACAGCATCAGCAGTATTCGTATCCGATTCGGGAAGAGACAAAAAGAAAACTGAAAAAACTGGAAGATGGAAATGAGCAGATCAAACAGCTGTTGGAACTTATTATTCAGGAAGGCAGAGGGATTGAACAGGAGAGTTTTATTGAGGTAGATCTCTGCTGAGATAATACAGAGAAAAGAGGGAATCACATATGAAATTAATGATCGCATCAGATATTCACGGTTCTGCATATTACTGCAGAAAAATGTTGGAAGCTTACGACAGAGAAAAAGCAGACAAGCTCCTTTTATTGGGAGATATTTTATATCACGGTCCGAGAAATGACCTGCCAAAAGAATATGCGCCGAAAGAAGTCATTGCCATGTTAAATGCAAGAAAACAGGAAATCTTATGTGTCAGAGGAAATTGTGACACGGAAGTGGATCAGATGGTTCTGGAATTTCCGATTCTGGCGGACTATTGTTTTTTGAATCTGAATGGACAGAATATTTATGCAACACATGGTCATGTGTGGAATCCGGGAAAGCTGCCGATGCTGAAAGCAGGGGATATTCTGCTGAACGGACACACACATATACCGGCATGTGAAAAGATTCATACGGAAGCAGATCAGAGTGTCATGTACATGAATCCGGGTTCTGTGTCGATTCCAAAAGAAAATTCAGAACACAGCTACATGATCTGTGAGAATGGTGTGTTTGAATGGAAAAATTTAGAGGGAGAGGGTTATCAAATATGGAAGAGAGATACGCGTTGCTGATCGATGCGGACAATGTTTCAGCAAAATATATCAAACCGATACTGGATGAGTTATCCAAGTATGGGAATGTCACGTACAAGAGGATTTACGGGGACTGGACCAGCACCTACAATTCCAGCTGGAAAGAGGTGCTTTTGCAGAACTCAATCACACCGATCCAGCAGTTCAGCTATACTCATGGGAAAAATGCGACCGATTCGGCAATGATCATTGATGCCATGGATATGCTGTACACAAGCGAGCTGGAAGGATTCTGTCTGGTGTCCAGTGACAGCGATTTTACAAAGCTGGCAAGCAGACTTCGGGAAAGCGGAAAAATGGTGATTGGAATGGGAGAAGATAAGACACCGCCGCCGTTTCGAAAAGCCTGTGATATTTTTACCGTATTGGAATTGCTGTTAGAAGACAGCATGCTTGAAAAACCGGAAAAAGCAGCGGCACATGCAGTTGTAGGAAAAGAGTCCAAAAAAGAGTCTGCCGGTGCAGTCTCCAAGAGTCAGATTGAAGAAGCGGTCGTGAAGATTATTACAGAAAATCAAAACAACGATAAGGAGACTGGACTTGGAGAGGTCGGAAGCCGTCTGGTCAAACTGTACCCGGATTTCGATGTGCGAAGATATGGATACAGTCTGTTGTCCAAGTTTCTGGAAACATTTCCAAAACTGAAGCTGTTACAGGATGGAACAAAAGTATCCGTGACATTGTATGAAGATAAAAGTCAGCAGGAACGTATTGAAGAATATATTATGTACCAGTTGAAACAGGCGGGATGTCAGGGAGTATCTCTGGGAACTCTCGGAAATAAGATTCGAAATAAGTTCGGGAATTTTAAAGTGAGAGATTATGGATATTCGCAGTTTCAGCAGTATATCAAAAGCTTTCCGGATGTAGATTTAAAGGATGACGGAGAGCAGAAGTGGGCAGTGTTAAGAAGATAGAGTAAAGCCAGGGGCCATTGGAATCCCCTGGTTTTACTAAGAACAAATTTATGGATTATAAATTTTCCAGAAATTTGATTGCATCCTGTACAGTTGTAAACGTTAAAGTGGATTGATATAGCCAACGGTTTCTTACGTCATTATCTTCTAATGTCGGCAAGCCTTCAATATGTTCTAACACCCAGTCACCATTGATCATAGCTGTGTTTAAATTTTCTGCTATTTTTCTAGTCATAACTGGATTTCCTTTTGTATAACCAGGACATTCATTCAACAGCATTTTCATAACATTTTCTTTTTCAGCAACATTTTGAATAGATGGACATATCTTTTTATAATGCAGTAAAAACCAGTATTCCACGCATCCTGTTGTCATTAGAAGACGTACTCGTATATTGGGCTTTTTCCTTAGTTTTTGTAAAACAGAAATTATTTTTTTATTCTTATCCCAACTTCCTGTTTGTCCATCATCGACATCAAAGAAGAACCAGATTTCGTCTGTGACTTCCGCATTATTTCGATATTTAGCTTCTTTTTTGAATTTTTTATCTGCAGTAGAAAATAATCCTTTTACCGGTTTTTGAATCACAGCTACATCTTCATATTTTTCTTTCAAGAAGTTGACATATTCTATTTCACTTTCACCTTCACAAAAAACATAAATAAGCGGTTTGATTTTTCGTTTCATTATTCAACCTCCACGGTATCTACATCTGGTATTGCACCATACTTTCCGACAAGGTATGCTTTACGAATATTATCATTTGTTCGAACCGGAAGGTGTGTTAGATTGAATAATTCGGATACACCACTTCGTTTATTTTTATCTACAAAATATACCTGGTCTTTACGTAAAATTTCCATATTTAATAATTCGGTATCATGTGTTGTAAAAATAATTTGTGCATGCCCTGGATTTGTTTCAGGACTTTGAAATTTTGAGATGATAAACTCAGCAAGTAAAGGATGAAGCTCTTTGTCAATTTCATCCACAAGTAAAACGCCCCCCTGATTTAAAACCTGTTCGATTCCAGGGGCAAGTGACATCAATCTCCTGGTCCCATCAGACTCATCAGATAATTCCAGGGAAAACAATTCGAGTTGTCCGTTTTTATTAATTCCATGATGTAAAGAAGATGTTTTAATCTCTCCGATTTTAAGATTCATTTCCGCAGATTCTGAAGAATCTTTCAAGGCTGCTGAGAATTGTTTCAAAGCCATTATCATACCTTCTGGTAAATTATCTGGAAGTGGATCAGAAGTAGATATTTCTTCATTTTTTATTTCAAAAGACATATCTTCAATCCCGACATCTGCCTGTTTCGCATAGGTCACAATCGATTTTAACATGTTTGGATTTTCCGCATGTTCCAATAATTGTCTTGGGATATCCGTATAATCTTTTGAAAAATGAATATTCTCTCGAAACCATCTCATCGCAGCAATACATGGCTGATAATTCATTACACAGGCAATAGAAAAAAACAGTTGATTGGGAGCAACTGCTTCAGAAATCATCTCTTTCTTTTTCTTTTCTCCATTTGCCGGAAAGGAAAACAGCTGCTTTTCTCTTGTAAATATTTCTGATTTTTGTCCTTTAGGTGATGCATATAAGTATTCTTTAAAAATTTCTTTTTTTGTAGCGGCAAAGCCATAGATATATTTTACTCCGTTCTGGATGTATTCATATTCAAAACCGGTAGGACATTGTTCAGAGTAGTCATTTAAGGCAAAAGCCCGTACTGGAATTTCTGCTTTTTCATGCTGTGTTTTCTGTGCATTTCGAATGAATTGAACTCCTAGCCAGAATGCACGAATAACATTACTCTTTCCACCACCGTTTTTTCCAAAAACAGCAGTCGCAGGAAGGAGTCCTTTTTTCTTATAGGGGATCAGACAATTTTTGTATTCAGAATTGCCTTTTGCTTCCATAGATAAAATATTTTCATCACGAAATGAGCGGTAATTTTGGAATTTAAATCTAATTAACATTTTATGGTACACCTCCTGTATATAAACAGTATATCCATATTTTGAGAGAAATACAAATGATTTTGTTTAAATTTATGATTTTTTCTCTTTGATTTATTTAAATAGGTTTTGCTGTCACTTTCTCAGTTCTCTTTTTCATATTTCCTCCAAACCCTCTTGACAAAACTAAAAACCTAGTGTACTATCTAACTATAGCACTGATACACAAGGCGGAAGGAGGAAGAAGATGAATTACAATGCAGAGATGCCAATCTATCTGCAGGTCATTCACGACTTGAAGAAAAAGATGATACAGGGAAAGATACTTCCCGGAGAGAAGCTTCCATCCAACAGAGAGCTGGCGGTCCTTTATAAGATCAATCAGAACACTGCAGCAAGAATCTACAGAGAGATGGAGACTCATGGATATTGTTATACAAAGCGGGGGATTGGAACATTTGTGATGGAGGAAGAGACGATGTTCGAGACGATAAAAAAAGAAATGGCAGAAGAATTGTTGAGCAGCTTTATACATGAGATGCAGGATCTTGGATTTGAAAAAGATGATATTATCTCAAAAATTGCAGACTACAAGGAGGAGAGAAGATGATTTTAGAATGTCGTGATTTAAGCAAATCATTTTACACAAAAAAGGCGCTGAATGAAGTTTCGCTGAAACTGGAAGGCGGAAAGATCTATGGTCTGCTCGGGGAGAACGGAAGCGGGAAGACCACATGGATGAAGATCATCTCCGGTCTGACAAAGCCTACATCCGGAGAGATTTTGTTCAAGGAACATCCGTGGTTCTATGGAGATAAGGCAGAGATCGCCTACATGTCTACAGAGCCGTTTTTCTACAGTTTTCTGGATGTGAACGGAGTCGGACAGTACTATAAAGATTTCTTCCCGGATTTTGATGAGAAGAAATTTCACGAGATGGTAAGAAGGATGTCCCTGGAAGGCAAGATGAAGGTCAAAGAACTGTCCACCGGTATGACAGCAAAGCTGAAGGTGATCGCAACACTGAGCCGCAAAGCAGAGCTGTATCTTCTGGATGAGCCGTTCAATGGAATTGATTATAAAGCAAAAGAAGAGATTCTCGGGATGATCCTGGAGTCAGCAAATGAAAAAAATACCTTTGTAATTTCCACACATATGATCGATGAGATCGAAAGTTTTATCGATGAGGCAATCTTTATCAAAGATGGAGAAGTTGTGCGTCGGATGTCAGTGGAAGAAGAACGGATGCAAAGTGGAAAATCCGTGGCAGATATTTATCTGGAGATCATGTAGGAAGAACAAAGGCAGAATGAGAAAAGAGAAAGAGAGGAAACAAAATGGGACGCTTGATCAAATATGAGCTGAAAAAACAGCAGACATCCAGAAACATCATACTGGCGCTGCTTCTGGTGTTTTTACTGGCAGTTGTAGTTGGAACCTTTACAGAGAACGGGAATACAGTTGGAATCAGTGTAATGCTGGAAATGTTTGTCGGAATGTTTGTATTTTTCTATATGGGAATTGAAAGTCTGTTGATATTGAACCGTGACCTGAAAACAAAGCAGAGTCATATGCTCTGGATGGTGCCGATGCAAAGCTGGAAGATCCTGGGAGCAAAGTACATTGCAGCAATTTTACAGATTTTCTTTATTTCAGCAGCATACGTGCTGGCAGCAATAGCCTGCATTTTGAGTTTGATTGCAAAAATGGATGCATGGGAAGAGCTTTTTAAAGGGCTTCGCATTGGTGCAGAGTGGCTTTTCCAGGGAAATATGGATTGGATCACACTTATGGCAATCTTTCTGTTTTTCTTCCTTGCATGGACCTGTGTGATCGCAACCGGATTTCTGGCAGTCATTGTATCCAGAACGGTGTTGATCAATTCCAGATTTGCGGGCATTGTTTCATTCATTTTGTTCTTTGTGATCAATGGAATTGTGGAATATATTTACAATCTGTTTGCCAAATACGGACTTATGGGAATCCATAGCGGACTCTATATAGGAATTGGAGAATGCGCATTTTATATTGTTGCATGCATTATACTATTTGTGATTTCCAGTGTTCTGGCTGAAAAGAAATTAAGTGTATAAAATATGGAAGGTACAGTCTGTTAAATCGGATTGTATCTTCTTTTTTAATTTCACAACTGTCTTGTCACATGTAAAGTCTTATGCTATAATTGTCAGCAATTAACGATAAAAATTTAACAATTCAGGATAAGTGAGGGAATACAATATGACAGTTGTGGAAGAAATCCAGAAATTAAAACAGGAAAAAAATGCAGTTATTCTGGCACATTATTATGTGAGACCGGAGATTCAGGACATTGCGGACTACATCGGAGATTCTTTTTATCTGAGTAAGGTTGCAGTTGGATTGAAAGAGCAGACCATCGTATTCTGTGGCGTGTCTTTCATGGGAGAGAGTGCGAAGGTACTGAACCCGGAGAAAACAGTTCTGATGCCGGATATGCATGCAGACTGTGCAATGGCACATATGGCAGATGCCAAAACCATTCAGAAAATGCGGGATACATATGAAGATCTGGCGGTTGTATGCTACATCAATTCTACAGCAGAGCTGAAAACACATTCTGATGTGTGCGTTACATCAGCAAATGCGGTGAAGATCGTAAAAGCACTTCCGAACAAGAACATTTTCTTTATTCCGGACAAGAACCTGGCACATTTTATTGCAGAGCAGGTACCGGAAAAGAATTTTGTATACAACGAGGGATACTGTCCGATTCACGAACACATGCAGATTGAGGAGATCAAAGCAGCGAAAGCACAGCACCCGGCAGCAGAGGTACTGGCGCATCCGGAATGTCCAAAGGCAGTGCTTGCAATTTCCGATTATGTAGGAAGTACTTCCGGAATCATCGACTACGCAACGAAAAGTGAGAAACAAGAGTTTATCATCTGTACCGAAAACGGCGTCCGCTACAAGCTGGAAAAAGACAATCCGGATAAGAAATTTTATTTTACAGAGACAGAGCCTGTCTGTATGGATATGAAGCTGATCACACTGGAAAAGGTTCTTCACGTCTTAAAAACAGGAGAGAATGAAGTTCATTTGAGTGAGGAATTGAGAACTGACTCCAGAAAACCATTGGAAAAAATGCTGGAGCTGGCAAAATAGAGTGTCTTTCATAAAAAGAGAGGCCTGCCGAAAGGAAAGAGAGTATTATGAATAAAAAAGCAGATGTTGTTATCGTTGGAACAGGTGTTGCAGGGCTGTTTTCTGCATTGAATCTTCCGGATGACAAAGAAATCATCATGATCACGAAATCAGATGCCGAGAGCAGTGACTCATTTCTGGCACAGGGCGGAATCTGTGTACTCCGGGATGAACAGGATTATGACAGTTATTTTGAAGATACGATGAGAGCCGGTCATTATGAAAACCGGAAAGAATCTGTCGATATTATGATCCGCAGTTCTGGAAAAATCATTGAAGATCTGGTAGGATATGGAGTAGAATTTGAAAAGGACGGAGAAGCGTTTGCCTACACAAGAGAGGGGGCACACTCCAGACCGAGAATTCTGTTTCATGCAGATGTGACAGGAAAAGAGATCACCAGTAAGCTGTTGGCGCGGGTAAGGGAAAAGAATAACGTAACAATTTACGAATATACGACCATGACAGACATTCTTGAGGAAAACGGAAAATGTGCGGGAATCACCGTGAAGACGAAAAGTGGTGAAGAGTCCTCTATTTATGCAGATTATACCATTCTGGCAAGTGGAGGAATCGGCGGGCTGTACCAGCATTCCACAAATTTCCCTCATCTGACAGGAGATGCACTGGAAGTAGCGAAAAAACATCACATTCGTCTGGAGCATCTGGATTATGTACAGATCCATCCGACTACATTGTATTCGGAAAAGCCGGGCAGACGATTCCTGATCTCCGAATCTGTCCGTGGGGAAGGCGCACTTCTCTATAATAAAAACATGGAGCGTTTCGTAGATGAACTGCTTCCGCGAGACGTGGTGACAAAGGCAATCCGGGAACAGATGGAAAAGGATGAAACGAATTTTGTGTGGCTGTCCATGGCGCCGATCGAGAAAGAGACGATATTGAGTCATTTTCCGAATATTTACGAGCATTGCCTGGAGGAAGGCTATGATGTTACAAAAGAGTGCATTCCGGTCGTTCCGGCGCAGCACTATTTTATGGGCGGTATCTGGGTAGACAAGAACAGCCACACGTCCATGCCGCAGCTGTTTGCAGTGGGAGAGACAAGCTGCAACGGTGTGCACGGAGCGAACCGTCTGGCAAGCAACTCTCTTCTGGAGAGTCTTGTATTTGCAAAAAGGGCGGCAAATCTTATCAAAGAGCAATGGTGTCTGGAAAAAGAACAGGCTGTATAAAATGAAAGAATAGATGAAAAATAAAGGAGAAACCAGATGAATCAGATTACAATGAAGCTTCAGGCAGATCACCTGATCTTAGAAGCGTTAAAAGAAGACATTTCCAGTGAAGATGTGACAACCAATTCAGTGATGAAAGAGGCAGTGGCAGGTGAAGTAGACCTGATCTGCAAACAGGATGGAATTATTGCCGGACTGGAAGTGTTCGAGAGAGTGTTTACCCTTCTGGATCCCGACACGAAGGTAGAGTTATATTACAAAGACGGAGAAGAAGTGAAAAACGGGCAGCTGATGGGAAAAGTCAAAGGAGACATCCGTGTCCTTCTTTCCGGAGAACGAGTTGCGCTCAACTATCTTCAGAGAATGAGCGGAATTGCGACCTATACCAATTCTGTTGCAAAACTTCTGGAAAGAAGCAAGATCAAACTCCTCGATACAAGAAAAACAACACCGAATATGCGTATTTTTGAGAAATATGCAGTTCGTGCAGGCGGCGGATACAACCACCGTTACAACCTTTCTGACGGTGTGCTGTTAAAAGATAACCACATCGGAGCAGCAGGAAGTGTGACCAAAGCGGTGCAGATGGCAAAAGAGTATGCACCGTTTGTAAGAAAAATTGAAGTAGAAGTAGAAAATCTGGACATGGTAAAAGAAGCGGTGGAAGCCGGCGCAGATATCATCATGCTGGATAATATGTCACCGGAGGATATGAAAAAAGCAGTGGAGTTGATCGACGGAAGAGCCCAGACAGAGTGCTCCGGAAATGTGACAAAAGAAAATATCGCGCGTCTGACAGAGATCGGAGTTGACTATATTTCCAGCGGTGCGTTGACACACTCCGCTCCGATCCTGGATATTTCTTTAAAGAATCTGCATGCAGTGGAATAAAGATGCAGAAAAAGAAAGAGAGGAACAGTATTTATGACAGGTTCTGAACGCAGAGATCAAATCATAAATCAGATTAAAAAAAGCAGTATTCCGGTATCTGGGGCGCAGCTTGCAAAAGAATTTGATGTCAGCCGGCAGGTGATCGTGCAGGATATCGCACTGATCCGGGCAGCGGGACATGAGATCATATCCACAAACAGGGGATATCTTCTGAATACTCCACATTCCGTGAACCGGATCTTCAAAGTGAATCACACGGATGAAGAGTTGGAAGACGAGCTGTGTACGGTAGTGGATCTGGGCGGAAAAGTGGTGAACGTGATGGTCAATCACAGGGTGTACGGTCACATGGAGGCAGAGATTAACATCACATCCAGACGAAAAGTGATGGAATTTGTAGAGGATATTAAGCGGGGAAAATCAAGTCCTCTGAAAAATATTACCTCCAATTATCACTATCATCTGATCGAGGCAGATTCCGAAGAGACACTGGATCTGATCGAAGAGGCATTACGGCAGAAAAAATTTCTGGTCGAAGTGGCCGCTGGATCGTAATAAGACAAATTTTTAAAAGGTGCAATCTTGACTTATCATTCCGGCTGTGATACGATTTTCAACGAGAAAGTGTGTATTTTATACACATATCTGGTAGAAAAATCATACGGAAAATGCAAAGACGGAGAGAGTAGGTTATCCGAAATTTTACAGAGAATTCCCGGAAGATCCGAGAAAGGATCCGATGCTGAGAGGGATGAACGGAAGATGATCGAACATGGCTCCCGAGCGGCGCAGCAAGCATGATGTGAACTGCGATGGGTTCGCCCTTTACAGCGAGAGAGTGTTTTTGGCAGCACTCACAGAGGTTTCAGCCGTGAGGCTGAGATAAATCAGAAGTGGTAACACGGTATTCACCCGTCTTCTTGGCAGCAGGAAGACGGGATTTTTTATGAAGGAGAGAAGAGAGATGGCAGACAAGAAACCATATTATATCACAACAGCGATTGCCTACACATCAGGCAAACCGCATATTGGAAACACTTATGAGATTATTCTGGCTGACGCGATCGCAAGATACAAGAGAAGTCAGGGATATGATGTATTTTTCCAGACAGGAACCGATGAGCATGGTCAGAAGATCGAGCTCAAAGCAGAAGAGGCGGGAGTAACACCAAAAGAATTCGTAGACAATGTTTCCGGAGAAATCAAGAAAATCTGGGATCTGATGGATACTTCTTATGACAAATTTATCCGTACAACAGACGAAGATCATGAAAAACAGGTACAGAAGATCTTTAAAAAACTGTACGATCAGGGAGATATTTACAAAGGGCACTATGAAGGAATGTACTGTACTCCATGTGAATCTTTCTTCACAGAATCACAGCTTGTAGACGGCAAATGTCCGGACTGCGGACGTGAAGTACAGCCTGCGAAAGAAGAAGCATACTTCTTTAAAATGAGCAAATATGCAGACAGACTGATCGAGCATATCAACACACATCCGGAATTCATTCAGCCGGTATCCCGTAAAAACGAGATGATGAACAACTTCCTGCTTCCGGGACTGCAGGATCTGTGTGTTTCCAGAACATCATTCAAATGGGGAATCCCGGTAGACTTCGATCCGAAACATGTAACTTACGTATGGCTGGATGCGCTTACAAACTATATCACAGGAATCGGATACGACTGCGATGGAAACAGCACGGAGCAGTTTCACAAATTATGGCCGGCAGATCTGCATCTGATCGGAAAAGATATCATTCGCTTCCATACAATTTACTGGCCAATCTTTTTGATGGCACTGGATCTTCCGCTTCCAAAACAGGTATTCGGACATCCATGGCTGCTTCAGGGAGACGGAAAAATGAGTAAATCCAAAGGAAACGTCCTTTACGCAGATGAACTGGTAGATTTCTTCGGCGTTGATGCAGTTCGTTACTTTGTTCTTCATGAGATGCCATTTGAAAATGATGGAGTTATCACATGGGAACTGATGGTAGAGCGCATGAATTCTGATCTTGCCAACACACTGGGAAATCTGGTCAACAGAACCGTTTCCATGACAAATAAATATTTCAGCGGAACTGTAACAGACAAAGGTGTGGCAGAAGAGGTTGATGCAGATCTGAAGGCAGTGACAGAAAGCACACCAAAAGCAGTCGAAGACAAGATGGAAGAGCTGCGTGTGGCAGATGCAATGACAGAAATTTTCAATCTCTTCAAACGCTGCAACAAATACATTGACGAGACAATGCCATGGGTACTGGCAAAAGATGAAGCGAAAAAAGACCGTCTGGAAACAGTTCTCTGGAACCTCATTCAGAGCATTTCCCGCGGTGCAGAACTTCTGGAATCCTTCATGCCATCCACCAGCAAAAAGATTCTGGAGCAGCTCGGAAATGGTCATGTAACAGAAAAACCGGAAATCCTCTTCGCAAGACTGGATCTGGAAGAAGTTCTGAAAAAAGTAGAAGAGCTGCATCCACCGGTTGAAGAAGAAAAAGAAGAGGAAGATGTGATCGATATCGAAGCAAAACCAGAGATCACATTTGACGATTTTGGAAAAATGCAGTTCCAGGTCGGAGAGATCATTGCCTGCGAAGAAGTGAAAAAATCCAGAAAACTCCTTTGCTCACAGGTGAAGATCGGAAGCCAGGTAAAACAGATCGTATCCGGAATCAAAGGTCATTACACAGCCGAAGAAATGGTTGGAAAGAAAGTCATGGTTCTCGTGAATCTGAAACCTGCAAAACTGGCAGGCGTATTATCAGAAGGAATGCTGTTATGCGCAGAAGATGCAGAAGGCAACCTTGCACTGATGACACCGGAAAAATCAATGCCGGCAGGAGCTGAAATCTGTTAAGAAAATAGAGAAAATGAATAGATCCCCCGGATTTCAGGAGAAAGAAGCCTGAGATCCGGGGGATATGCTTTTGTAAAAGTTATTTAGCCTCTTCAATCCATTGTTTTACAGCTTCAATATCAATCCCGGTCAGCTGAGCAATTTGCTCCAGGGAGTTGCCGGACTGGAATAAACGTAAGGCAATTTCCTGAGCCATTTGAGTACGACCAAGATCAAGCCCCTCCTTAATCCCTTCCTTAATTCCATCCTCAACGCCCTCTTCATATAAATCTTTCTCATAAGCCTTTTGATTAAATGATGTCAGAACCATACTGATTACCTCCGCTTTATGCTTCACCAGTACATCCCGAAGAATTCCCTTTTCAATACAGATGTCCACCGCTTTCGTGACAGCGTGCCTCGGATCACTCGTTTTCTTACACTGAATCCTTACCGTATCCACAAAAATAGAATACTCTTTCAGCCGCTGGCATTTTTCCATAAGCGCAAGGTTATGTCCGTAATTGATATTCAGCATCACTGCGGTGCACTGCAGACAAGGCTGCCGATTATCGGATACAGATTCAAACGCATCCGTCAATCGAAGAATCGTCTCATCCGGTTGTGCTTTTGTGCCGTTATAGAACACAAAGTATTGAGGAATCGGCAGCTTCTTCAAAGTGCTGCTGTATAAATTGATGTTTTCCGTCTCGACGTATCCATCATACAACCTGGCGAGATAGATCAGTCCGCGCAATGGCATATTTGGATTATACGTGCTCTGATGCTCATAGAGATTCAGTGTCCCGCCGATCAGGAATGAAATATCATTTTTCATAGAGAGATAAACAGCGTCCTCCAGTGTATTAACTTCAAGATCATTCGGATTTTCATAGCAGGTATTATTCAATGCATTGTATAGGTCCAAAAGATCCCTCTTGTTATTGAAAACCAGGCGAAAAAGCCGATCCTTATATTTGTGATTCGGGACAGGGTGTTTCTGGTGATTTCTTTTTTTATTTTTTCGCATGTACTTTCCTCCATTATAAAAAACTTATCGTGTAGATGCAATCTTCTTATTCTTGTGTTCGGTTAAAATCAACTGAAAATCTGGCGAAACGCCGGAAAACAGACAGCTTCTAAAAGACAGAAGCCAATGCTGTACAGACGACAGCTAAAAAGTAAATTTATTATATCTGTATTTGTGTACAATCGCAATGCGCATATTATACAAATTGAATATTCAGAAAATTCAAACAAAAAAGAATAGTTTAAAAATTATTAAAGAAAAATATAAAAAATGTGTTGACAACTAAAAGGGATAGTGTTATTATTAAGTCAATCCAAAAGAGATACAACAATCACACATCTCAAAAGGATATTTAACTAAAGAGCGATTCTTAATTTAGTAAGCAGTCGTTCTGTTAGATTAAAAATAAACGAACTAAGGAGGCAGAGGTCCAATGGACAGTATATCATCAGTTACATTTCAATATGTCAGTGGTACGGTAGATGCAGGTTCCTGTGAAAGAGACCTTTACCACGAAAGATAAGATCCAGTAAAAGTGAATGAAAAGATCAAATCGAAGAGATTGTAAAGCTGGATGAAAATGAAAAGATTCGACATCTACAGACGTATTGAATATAGATACCACATGTAGCCAAAGTTCCCGAACATGTGTAAAGAAACATGGATAAGGAATATCAGTTTTATATGAAGCACCCCCAGTTATAGAAAGAATAATCAAATAGGATGTTGGAATATCGTCAGATGATACTGCAGCAGCCGAAAGGTTATAGAGAGAATAACTGAAGAGAGGACTTTCATGATAGGATGATACCGATACCGAGTCGGATTTAGGTTATAGATATTGTTAAATTGAAGAACAGGAGGTTTCATATAAGCCAGTCTTAGTGAACAGACTGCTATATCAATTAACATAGGTAGAGGTCTTGCAGGAACAGAATTGAGAAGTTCCTTCGATTTATAAAATAGAATATGAAAAATTTGAATAAAATGTAAAATGCATCTTCAATGTCAATTGAGGGTGCATTTTTTTGACATTACGGGAGTCATATGGTAAACTAGAACAAACTAGGCAATGAAGAGAAAGATACCTGTAAGGTACAGACTAAGTATAATGAGGTGAGCATAGTGGACAAGTATGAATATAAGTTGAAGACAGAACAGATGCTAAAACTTATGGAAAACGGTGCATACAACAGAGCCGCTGAGATTGCTGACAGCATTGATTGGAAGCGTGTCAGAAATGTAAATATGCTGTTAAACGTCAGCAATATATATGAAAAGATCAGAGATTACCGTAAGAGTTTTGGAGTTCTGAGAGCTGCCTATCATAGAACAGAGGGGAGCAGAAAGATATTATATCGCTTGTGCACTCTTGCGATAAAGGTTGGAAATCTGGAAGAGGCAATCGACTATTATGATGAATACGTACAGGCTGCGCCAAAAGATCCGAATCAGTACATCCTAAGATACCGCCTGTTGAGAGCACGAAGAGCTCCGATCGAGCAGCAGATCCGTGCGTTGGAGCAGTTCAAAAAAGCAGAGTATGTCGAAGAGTGGGCATACGAGCTGGCCAAGAGATATGAAGAAGCCGGGATGACAGCCGAATGTCTGGAAGAGTGTGATGATCTGATCCTGTGGTTCAGCGAAGGCAAGTATGTATACAAGGCTATGGAACTGAAGATGCGATACAAGCCATTGACTCCGCTTCAGCAGGAAAAGTATGACAGAAGGCTGGAAGAAGCAGAAAAATCTTAAGAAAGAGAAGCAGAAAAACTGATCGATCTGGGCAGAATAAAAGCTGAGGAAGAAGAAAAGCGGAGAAGAGAGCAGGAAGAAGCTGCCCGCTATACAGAGGATATGCTGGAGCGTTCAGAGCAGATCGCAGAGTCGGAGAATGTTGAACTCAGTGAGGAGGAAGTAGCAGAGCAGCTGAAAAAAGCGGAGCCGCCGAAGAAGAAGCTGGGTGATACGATGAAGCTTGGCGAGGCGCTTCAGAATCTGTTCCATACAGAAAAAGAAGAAGCGCAGGAGCAGGAAGAGCTGGAACTTTCAGAAGAGGATGCGGAAGAGTACGAAGAAGACATCGAGGAATTGACAGAAGAGGACGCAGAACCGGTGGAAGGTGATGACGAGGAGAGTACAGGGGAAGATGATTGCTCAGATCTGGCAGAAGCACTGGAAGAGATTGAGTCATTATCAGATCTGGAATTGCTGGATCAAGTGACAGAGGAAGAACCTGTAGAAGAGATTATTGAGGAGACGATCGAGACGAAAGTTAAGGAAGTTGATCTGAAAGAATTAGAAGAGCTGGCAGAACCGGAAGTGGCAGATGCAGCAGATGTGGAAGTAATCGAGGAACCTGAAGTAGCAGAAGAGGCTGAGAAGGAAGATATGGAAAAAGAATCTATTAAATTAGAAGAAACAGAAATCAAAGAGGATGAGAGAATAGACGAGCCGGTTGACGATATACTTGATATTGATGATATTCTTGCTGAGTGGGAAGCCGCAGAGGGCAGTGTTGAACTGGAAGAAGTTCCAGAAGTGAACGAAGAGGATATAGAACAGATTGAGCGCAAGCCAAAGAGCCCGATCTTATCCCCGGATATTCAGAGGATGATCGATGAGATTGAAGGTGTGATTCCGGAAGAAGAGAGTGAGGAGATTCCGGTACACACGAGTACTCCTGTTGAACCTCTTGAGAATAAGGAGGAAGCAACAGAAGAGCTTAGAATGGAATCAGAAGAGCTGACTCTGGAGGTTGACAGTGCAGAAGATTATGAAGACCTTCTGACAGAAGACGCAGCAGAGGAACTGGAAGAGGAATTCGAAGAAGAACTGGATTACGATGATGATTATGAGGACGATTACGAATCGATTGCAGCAGGGCTGCAGGAAGAGTTCAAGCCGACGCTGAGTGATGAACCGGACGATCGTGAGATTCCGGATGAAGAGCCTGTTGAGTCGGATATTCTGAGTTCTACGACACCGCTGAGCAGAAAAGAGACTGCGAAGCTGATTGCGACAGGAAAGACTGCACCGCTTCCGATGGATGAGATTGCAGATGCATTATCGATTTCCGATACAGGATTTTTGGTACACAGCCGCTATGACCTGTCCGGACAGGGCGCAAAAAGAGCAGGGCTGACAGAAGAGCAGAAGAAGCTGTTCTCCTACTTTGTTCCGGTGCGCGGCATGAGCGAACAGCTTGTGGATGTTTTGGAGCAGGACCGCAACTGTACGAACAGAAGAGGTACATCCAATACAGGCAACCTGCTGATCGTCGGAAACAAAGGCAACGGAAAGACGGTTCTTGCGGTTGATGTGGTCAAAGCGATCCAGAAGCAGAGAAAGATCCGTCAGGGAAGAGTTGCGATCATCACCGGAGAAGCGCTGAATAAGAAGAAGATCAGTGATATCATTGCCAAGCTGTACGGCGGAGCGCTGATCATTGAAAAAGCAGGAAAATTAAGTGAAAGAACGGTTGCGAAGCTGAACAAGGCGATGGAAAAGGATACAGGTGAGATGCTGATCGTATTGGAAGAGCAGAGAAAGCCGCTGGATCGGGTGCTTTCTTCCAATAGAGAATTCAGAAAGAAATTTACAAGCAGACTGGAAGTGCCGATCTTTGTAAATGACGAGCTGGTTACATTCGGTCAGACGTATGCACAGGAGAATGGATACCGGATCGACGAGATGGGAATCCTGGCGCTGTACAGCCGGATCGATGCGATGCAGAGAGAAGATCACGCAGTGACAGTCGCAGAAGTAAAAGATATCATGGATGAGGCTATGGCGCATTCCCAGAAGGTATCTGCAAAGAAACTTGTAAAACGGGTACTTGGAAAGAATACAGACGATGCAGACCGCATTATTTTGACAGAAAAAGACTTTAATATTTAAATGGAAAGTGGAGGAAAGAGATTTCTTCCACTTTTTTTGAAAATATATACAAAAAAATAAAAAAGAAGTCCTTGGAAGAATTAGAAAATTATATAAAAAACGAAAGAATGTGAGGAGATATTATTGCGCTTTTTATGTCAAACAGGTGAGGATTTGTTACATATTGTGTACTGTTATCAAAATTAGGAAATTATTGTATAAAAAGGCGTTATATGTTGAAAAACGTAGAGAAATGTAGTAAATTTAAATAGATAGACGATGTTTATGAAATTTTTATAAACATCAGGGATTGGGGATGGAAGAGGATAAGGATATTATCCAATGTCTGAAAATAAGTAACACTTAGGAGGAGAGTTTTGTGGGAAAGAGTTTGAATCAAGCAAAAGCAAATGCGGTTCGATACACGAAGAAGAAGGTTGAGCACTGGCAGGTTGTTTCCCTTGCGCTGGCCGGATACGACGCAGTTTCTATTGTGATTGCATTTTTTCTGGCACTGTGGTTTCGGTTTGACTGCAGGTATTCTATGATCCCAAAGGAATTTTTGGGAGCATACCTTAAATTTATTGGTATTTATGTCATATTTTCGTTATTCGTATTTTGGCGTCTACGTCTGTACAACAGTATCTGGAGATTTGCAAGCTATAGTGAGTTAGTACGTATGATAGTTGCAACAGGTATTTCAAGTTTGTTTCATTGTACAGGTATGACGCTTTTTTTGGGCAGAATGCCGCTTTCGTATTATTTTTTCGGAACGGTGATCCAGTTTGGTATGACGCTGATGGTACGTTTTGCCTATCGGTTCGTTTTACTGGAGAGAAGTAAGCGGCGTAAAACAGAAGAGATCGCAAAAGCGAAGCGGGTACTTCTGATCGGGGGCGGAAAGGCCGGTCAGATCATCCTGCGGGATATCAAGACCGCAAAAGAGCTGAAGGATATTGTCTGCTGTATTATTGACGATAACCCGAATAAATGGGGAAGATATATCGAAGGTGTGCCGATCGTCGGCGGTCGGGACGATATCTTATCGTGTGTGGAACGCTATAAGATCGACAAGATCATTGTAGCGGTACCGAGCGCTACGGCAGAGGAAAAGAGAGATATTCTGAATATCTGTAAAGAGACGGGATGTGAGCTGAAAAACCTGCCGGGCGTGTATCAGTTCCTGACTGGAGAGGTCAAGGTGAGCGCTTTGCGGGATGTCGACGTGGAGGAGCTGCTGGGACGGGAGCCGATCAAAGTAAATATGGAAGAGATCCATGCGTTTATTCATGGCAAAAAGGTGATGGTGACCGGAGGAGGCGGAAGCATTGGATCCGGACTCTGTCGTCAGATCGCATCGTATCAGCCGAAACAGTTGATCGTGTTTGATATTTATGAAAACAATGCATATGATATTCAACAGGAATTGAAAAAGAAATACCCGGATCTGGATCTGGTGGTCCTGGTTGGTTCCATTCGGGATTCCAGAAGGATCAATGCGGTATTTGAGACGTATCGGCCAGAGGTGGTGTACCATGCAGCTGCTCATAAACATGTACCGCTGATGGAAGACAGCCCATGCGAATCCATCAAAAACAATGCGATCGGAACGTATAAGACGGCCTATGCGGCGATGATGAACGGCTGCCAGAGATTTGTTCTGATCAGCACGGATAAGGCGGTCAATCCGACGAATATTATGGGAGCGAGCAAGCGTCTGTGCGAGATGATCATCCAGTCCTTTGACCGTATGATCAAAGAGGGGACACCGGAGAAGCTGCCGATTCTGTATGCTCATGCAGATGATGAAGACGGAGCAATGGTGCAGCAGGAATTCCCGAAAGATATCAAGACAGAGTTTGTGGCAGTCCGTTTTGGAAATGTGCTGGGAAGCAATGGTTCTGTGATTCCGCTGTTTAAAAAACAGATCGAAGAAGGCGGACCGGTCACGGTGACTCATCCGGATATTATCCGTTATTTCATGACGATTCCGGAAGCAGTCAGCCTTGTTCTGCAGGCAGGAACGTATGCGCATGGCGGAGAAATCTTTGTGTTGGATATGGGAAGTCCGGTGAAGATCGATACTTTAGCAAGAAACCTGATCAAGCTGTCAGGATTGAAACCGGATGTGGATATCAAGGTGGAATATACGGGATTAAGACCGGGAGAAAAGCTCTATGAAGAGAAACTGATGGCAGAAGAAGGCCTGAAGAAGACGAGGAATGAACTGATCCATATCGGATGTCCGATTCCATTCGAAATCGAAACATTTTTGAAAGAGCTGGAGAGCTTAATGGATATGGCATATACCAATGCAGAGAATATCCGTGAAAAAGTAGCAGAAGTTGTGACAACTTATCATCCAGCAGGGGAACATGGAAGCGAGAAAAAGGGCGAAGTGTATGAGAGACTGCTGGGGGAAGAAAGTGCGTAAAAAAGCAATATAGGAGTAGGGCATATGTCAATTGATAAAAAGAAGATTGGAAAAATATTGAAAGTGACAGCAATTGGCACAGGAGTCACTTTTTTGGGGTTGAATATGATTGCAAAAAAGAAAAAAGGGGATTCCGTTTTTGAAAAAGAAAAAGATCAGAAAAATCCTTTTGCTGGGAAAAAAGTTGTTTTTGTAGAAGATGAAAGTGATGAAGAGAATGCAGATGGTGTCAGAGGTCATTTGGAAGCAGTTGGAGAAACTAAAAAAAGTAAAGGAATTTATGACAGATACATTAAGAGAGCCATAGATGTTGTGCTCTCTTTTGGTGGATTAGTGGTCTTATCTCCTATTTATGCGGGAATTGCAATTGCAATTAAAATAGATGATCCAGGACCTGTATTCTTTACGCAGAAAAGAGTAGGGCAGAATAAAGAATTTTTCAAAATACATAAATTCCGTAGTATGAAAATGAGTACGCCACATGATGTGCCAACTCATATGTTGGGAGATCCGGATCAGTACATTACAAGAGTTGGAAAATTTTTAAGAAAACACAGTTTGGATGAGCTTCCGCAGATTTGGGACATTTTTATCGGAAATATGTCTGTGATTGGGCCTCGTCCGGCTCTTTGGAATCAGGATGTGCTGATTGCAGAACGTGAGAAATATCATGCAAATGATGTAAAACCAGGACTGACAGGCTGGGCACAGATCAACGGAAGAGATGAGCTGGAAATTCCTGTGAAAGCAAAATTAGATGGGGAATATGTGGAAAAAGAAAGTTTACTCTTTGATATCAAGTGCTTTTTGGGAACGATTGGTAAAGTGGCGAAGGATGACAGCGTGGTTGAAGGTGGAACTGGGGAGAAGGCTAAAGTTTGTCGCCAATATACAAGTGGAAAATCAGATCGAGAGTTAATAGGCAACATAGGATTTGGGGAGCCGGTGATTGTTAATAGAGAGAAAAAAATAAAAGTTTTGATTACTGGTGCGAATTCATATGTTGGAGATTCTTTTCGTTCTTACGCATCAATAAAATATCCAAATATTGAAATTAATACTATGGATATGATTGATAGCTCATGGAGGGAAAAAGACTTTTCTTTATATGATATTGTTTATCATGTGGCAGGTATTGCTCATGCTGACGTTGGCAATGTAGATGATGCAACGAAAGCAAAATATTATAAAGTGAATACGGAGTTAGCGATTGAAGTATGTAAAAAGTCAAAAGAAAATGGTGTAAAAGAGTTTATTTTTATGTCATCAATGATTGTCTATGGAGATTCTGCATCTTACAGACAACGAAAAGTTGTAGACAAATATACAGTTCCTTCTGTTTCTAATTTTTATGGTGATTCGAAATTACAAGCTGATATGGCTGTGAGAGATATGGCTGATGAGAATTTCAAAGTGATTGTGTTGCGTCCACCAATGATTTATGGAAAAGGCAGTAAAGGGAATTATCAAGTTTTAGCAAAATTTGCAAAAAAATCACCAATTTTTCCAGATATAGATAACGAGAGATCTATGCTTCACATCGATAATTTATGTGAGTTTTTATGCCAGATTATGCTAATCCAAAATGTGAATCAAAATGCGACAGTTTTACTTCCGCAAAATGCTGAATGGACAAAGACAAGTGAAATGGTAAAAGAGATTTCTAGAATTAGAGGTAAAGAAATTAGATTGATTCGTATGCTAAAGTTAGCTGTTATTGTGGGAAGCAAAATTTCTGGCAAAATAGGAGGGTTAGTGAATAAAGCGTTTGGAAATTTAACTTATGAACATAATTTGAGTAGTTATGAAGGAATTGAATATCAGCAAATATCATTAGCAGAGTCAATTGTTCGTACAGAGGGAAGTAGAGAACCTTTAGATAAGGAGAATCCCATAGAGCCTAGTTATAATAAACCTAAAGCATTAATGCTGGCGTCGGTAGCATCAATGATTGATCAGTTTAATATGGATAATATACAGCTACTTTTGGATATGGGATACGATGTAGATGTTGTTTGTAATTGCAAAGAAGGAAATACCATTAGCGAAGAGCGGATTCAAAAATTAATTGGACGTTTGAAAGAAAAAGGTGTTGGTGTCATTCATGTACCTATTCCTAGGGAAATTACTGATGTAAAAAGAATTTTATATTCTTTAAATATGGTGAAAAAATTATGCGATAAGAATAAATATTATTTATTGCATTGTCATTCTCCTATTGGATCTGTAGTTGCTAGAATTGCAGCAATAAAAGCAAGAAACAAATACAAAACAAAGGTAATTTATACAGCTCATGGTTTTCATTTTTATAAAGGAGCACCTAAACGGAACTGGTTAATATTTTATCCTATAGAAAAAATATGTTCATTCTTAACAGATGTGCTTATTACTATCAATAAAGAGGATTATGAATTTGCTCAAAAACATATGAATGCAAAGAATGTATATTATGTACCTGGCGTTGGTGTCGATACAAAGAAATTTTTTATAGATGGTTTTGACAAAAATACTAAAAAATCAGAATTAAAATTAGGTGTTGATGACATTATTGTTTTTTCTGTTGGTGAGTTGAATGAGAATAAGAATCAAGAAGTAATAGTTCGTGCGATTGCAAAATTAAATAACCCTAAAATTCACTACTTAATTGCAGGACAGGGGAAAAAAGAAGAGGAGCTTATAAATCTTGCAGAAGAGTTGGGAGTAAATTTACATTTATTAGGATACCGCACAGATATTGTTGAATTATTAAATATGTCAGATATTTTTGCATTTTCATCATATCGCGAAGGATTATCAGTTGCGCTTATGGAGGCAATGGCAGCTGGATTACCATGTGTGGTTAGTAGGATCAGAGGAAATAGTGATTTGATTGAAGATGGTAGGGGGGGATATCTTTGTGAAGTAAACGATATAGATACAATCAGTGAAGCAATAAATAAATTATGTGATGTAGAAAAACAAATTTTATTGGGAACATACAATCAAAGTAAAATAAAGAAGTTTGATAAAAAAAATGTTATGGAAATAATGGAACAAATTTATAAATGAAAGAGATTAGAAAATGAATCAATATATATTTATTTTGATGTGGGTACTTATTTTAGGAACACTATATAAAATAAAAAGACAACAAGAGCGAGAAATATATTCTATAGATTTATACAAAAATCCTTCTGTAGGGTACTGCATTATACTTGCCCTTCCAGTAATTATTAGTGCAGCTTTAAGGACTACATTTGGTGATCAAGGTTATAAAATAGCCTATAGGGGATTACATTTAAATTTTTCTGAATTAATTGAATTGCTTGAAAGTGGAGGAAAGGGACCAGGATATACAGTTATTACATACATAGGCACAAAATTTGTAGGAAACAATGCAGAAGTGTTTTTCTTTATAATAGCTGCATTTCAAATGTATTCTTTAATGAAGATTTATAGAAAGTATTCTGTGGATTTGTGGTTAGCCTTTTTCATTTTTATTGCTACGGCAGATTATTTATCGTGGATGCAAAATGGGATCCGACAGTTTATTGCAGTGACTTTAATTTTACTTTTTTCAGATTGGATGTTTAAAAAAATATATATTAAATTTTTTATTGTTGTTTTGGTCGCAGCCACGGTACATTCTTCTGCCTTATTAATGATACCTATAATGATTCTTGTACAAGGTAAGGCTTTTAATAAAAAAACAATATTGGCAACTATTGCAGTTGTAATACTAATTGTAACTCTTGATAAAGCAGTGCCTATTGTTGGTGAATTATTATCGGGAACAGAATATAGTGGTGCTATAACAGATTGGCAGACAAGTGGCAACGATGGAGTCAATATTTTTAGGGTATTAGTATATTCGATTCCAATGATTTTAGCATTAGTTGCGCATAAAACAGTAAGATCCTATGATGATAAAATAATAAATGTGCTTTGTAATATGAGCGTTATGTCCACATTACTATATATAGTAGGAATGTTTACATCTGGAATATACATTGGAAGATTGCCAATTTATTGTACAATATATACAAATGGTATTTTGCTACCATGGTTAGTAAACAAAGCTTATAAGGGAAAAATAAGAAATATTATGTATGTAGCAATGATTCCGTGTTATTGTTTGTTTTACTATTATCAGACACATTTTGTGTGGGGGTTAATATAAGTATGAAAAATAGAGTGAAGGTTAGTATTATTGTACCAATATATAATATAGAAAAATATTTGGAAAAATGTATAAAAAGTTTAATTTTTCAAACATATAATAATATTGAAATTATTTTAGTAGATGATGGATCAACAGATAAAAGTGCTATAATTTGTGATGAGTTTGCTTCTAAAGATAAGAGAATTGAGGTGATTCATAAAGAAAATGGTGGATTAAGCTCAGCACGAGAAGCAGGAATTACAGCTGCTACAGGCGATTACGTTATGATTGTAGACGGTGATGATTGGTTGGATAGTCATACGATTCAGAGCTGTATAAATGTATTAGAAGAGAATAGAAATGTTGATTGCGTTCTATTTTCATATGTAAAAGAATTTGAAAATAATTCTATACCAATGCATGTAATGGATGGTACGCAATATTTTTCTAAAAAGGAAGCTGAGGACAAAATATATAGGAGACTGTTTGGATTGTCTGACGCTGAACTTTCACATCCAGAGAGAATGGACAATGTTGTTTCTTGCTGTATGAAATTATATAAAACAGAGATTGCAAGAAAAGGAAAGTATTACGATACAAAGGTAGTTGGTTCGTCAGAGGATACTTTGTTTAATATGTATGCACTTTATAAAAGTGGTGAGATGGTTTATCTTGATGAGTGTTTTTATCATTATAGAAAGTCTAGCACATCATTAACAAATGTATATAGAAAAGATTTAGATAAAAAGTGGAATAGGCTTTTTTGTGAAATGAATAGAATCATCGAAGAAAAGAAATTGGGAAGCGAGTATAGAAAAGCCTTGTCTAACAGGATTGCACTTAGTATTGTTGGAATAGGGATGAATGAGGTTGGAAATATAAAATCTTCTCATTTAGAAAGATATAAAAAGGTAAACAGTTATTTGAGATCTTTAGATTATCAGAAGCAATGTAAAAAATTATGTGTAAGGAATATGCCATTTGTTTGGAAAGTGTTTTTTGTTTGTTGTAAGCTAAAAATTACGATAGCTGTTTATTTTATGCTATTGGCAATTATGATTTTGAGAAAAATATAAACAATGATGAGGGGAAATCAATATGAAATCAAATGTTAATGTCAAATCATCACGAAATAATAGTTTGGATATCTTGCGTTTAGTTTGTATGGCAATGGTAATATCTGTACATTATTTTGGAATTGGGGGAGGCATTAGACAAGCTGAGAATGTTACATCCTTTAATTATTTAATTGCTAGTATTATATCTGTATTTTGTAGACCAGCAGTGAATTGTTTTTATTTGATCTCTGGTTTTTTTATTGTTTATAGTGATAAAGAATTATCCATAAATAAATTGTTGTCTAAAGTGCAACCTATATGGATACGAACCTTTTTGTGTTCTGTCTTTCTATACTTTATATTTGTGATTGCAAAAATTGCGCCATTTGATTGGAAAATTTGTATACAAAGCTTCTTTCCAGTGATGTTTAAACAGTATTGGTATGTCACAGTGTTTGTTTTGCTAATATTTATCAGACCTTTTTGGGGAAGGATGCTTGTGAAATTATCAAATAAAGAACTTGGAGTGTTAATATTAGTAATGTTGTTGTTTGATTCGATTCAAACAAGTTTTGGATTCAATGCATTTGAAGAAAGAGGATATGGTTTTTTACATGCTATAACAATGCTTACATTAGGGTATTGCATTTCTAGAATGAAAAAGCTTTGTCTGAATTCAGTTTCAAGTATAATTATTTATATTATGGTGTCATGCATTGCAGGGGGAGTAGCAATTATACAAAATAGAATGTTTCCAAATCAGATGGAGGCAACAATTTTACTATATAACTCACCATTAATAATTATATCATCGGTTGCAATGTTTGACTTTTTTATTAACATGGATATACGTTGTACTTTTATTTCAAGAATAGCACCACATGTTTTTACAATTTATTTAATTAATGATCACCCTATGATACGTCGTTATTTTTGGAAGGAAGTATTGCATTGTGATAGCATAGCTGGAAGTAATTTTATGATATTGCATTGGCTTGGCTGTACTATTGGATTTATGATGAGTGGAATATTACTTGACTATATAGGAAATAAATTAATAAAGTATATAGGAAACCATGGGAGAGGCAGTGATAGAAAATGAAAGAAAAAAAAGTTTCTGTTATAATGGGAATATATAATTGTGCATCGACTTTAGATGAATCGATTGGATCCATCTTGAATCAGTCATATAGTAATTGGGAGTTGATTATGTGCGATGATGGTTCTATGGACGATACATATCAAAAAGCCCTGTTTTATAAGAAAAAATATGGAGATAGAATTATTCTTTTAAGAAATGAACATAATATGGGGTTAAACTATACACTCAATAAATGTCTTGAAGTTGCAACGGGAGACTATGTCGCACGTATGGATGGAGATGATATTTCATTACCTACTCGATTTGAAAAGGAAGTTAGATATTTAGAGGAACATTCTGAGATGGCAATTGTCAGTACACCAATGATTTTTTTTGATGAAAATGGAGATTGGGGATACAGCACTCAAATCGAAAATCCACAAAAAAAAGATTTTATACATCACAGCCCGGTGCACTGTCATGCACCTTGTATGATTCGAAGGGATGCTTATAGGAGTGTTGGCGGTTATACAGTTGATAAAAAAATGCTTAGATTTGAAGATGTGAATTTGTGGTATAAATTATATGCTAAGGGATATAGAGGACATAATTTGGAGGAGCCTTTATATAAAATGAGAGATGATAAGAATGCATATAAAAGGAGAAGTTTAAAATCCCGAATGAATGGTGTATATGTAACATATAAAGGTTTTCAATTATTTGGGTATCCTTGGTATATGTACAGTTACGTTTTCTTAGATTTTATCAAACATTTAATAAAAGGCATTATACCAGAAAAAGTGTATATGTATATTCATAAACGGAATCAAAATACTTATTAAGGAAAATAGGATGAAGAAAAAAATATGTATATTAAGTAATGGATTATGGCGAGGTGGCACAGATACATTCGTTGTTAATCTTGTTAAGGGACTGGATAAAAACAAATATGATATTACAGTGATATTGTCAATATCTGATGAATGGTTGGCAGCTAGAGAGTCAGAAGTGATTGATGCAGGTGCAAAGACAATAAGAACCTGCGGGATTACAGGAAAAGGAGTGCACGGTAGATTAAAGCATTTATATTTCTTGTATAAAATTCTTGAAAAAGAAAAGCCAGATATTTTTCAAACAAATATTGATCTTTTTAATGGACCTAATCTTTTGGTTGCATGGTTAGCAGGTGTACCTATACGCATTTGTCATTCACATAATTCTATGCAAGAAAGAGAAGCGGCAGGCGAGAGAAATGTATTAATAACTATTTATCAAAAGGTGATGCGATGGATGTGTTGGAAATTTTCTAATAGACGTGCTGGATGTTCAGAATTGGCATTGGACTTTTTGTTTGAAGATAGATGGAAAACGGATCCAAAAGCTATTGTAGTTAATAATGGTATTGATTTGAGTCCGTTTAGAAGTGAAATTGACAAATTAAAGAAAGAAAGTAGTCTAAGGTTAAGTGAAAAAAAACATATTTTAACAGTTGGAAGATTATCTGCTCAAAAAAACCCGCTATTAATTGCCGAATGCTTTTTTGAGCTTTCCAAAATTAGAGCGGATTGTGATTTGATCTGGGTTGGAATTGGTGAAATGGAAGAATATTTAAAACAGTATTTTTGTGCACAAGGAATTATGAATCGAGTACAGTTTCTAGGTTCAAGAGATGATGTACCAGAGTTGATGAAAATAAGTGATTTGTTTTTGTTCCCAAGTTTGTTTGAAGGATTAGGTATAGTACTTATTGAGGCGCAGGCAGCCGGTATTCCTTGTTTGGTTTCTGATACAGTACCTAAAATGGTTGATTGCGGAGGCTGTGTTTTTTATTCAATACAAGAAAAAGCAGATAAATGGGCAGAAAAAGCGAATCAGATTTTAGATAAAAGAATTGAACTAAATATTCAAGAAAATCTATTAAGCAAATATACTATTGAAAATATGGTTAGACAGATGGAAACATTATTTTAGGAAAATAAAGGAGTAAAAAATGAGAGTTGTTTTTGTGAATTTGCACTCAGATTGGATGCTTGTAAAATCAGCATCGGTTTATATTTTTAGATTTTCTCCAGCAATTAAACACGGATATCTATTGAGATATCTTCTTAACCATCCAGAATATGAAATTTGTAATTATATTAATGATAGAGGTTTTTCTACCTTACGAAACGATAATGAACTACTTATGAAGATATTGAATGTGTTCCGTTTTGCAGAAAACAAAAAGACTATGAAAGTGAATGGAATTGATTTAGAACGAATTACAATTATTAAGGATGCCTCAGATATTCGTCCCGATGATTTGGTAATTTTGTACAACATTTGTAAGGATAACTATCGTGAGATGTCAAATGTAGATGCATTTAAGGCACTTAGTATGCTTCATTTTCATGGAAAAGCAAGTGAGAATGAAATTATTGACAAGGCAAATGTAAGTTGTTTATTTAATGAAGTAAATCTTGATAAAAATTGTGAATTATATCGAAGATATTATCATGTAGACAAGCCATGGGTAATACATCCATTTGTATACGCAGAGCGATTTCAGAATAAGACTCCATTTTCCGAACGAAAAAATATGGCTTTCGCAACAGGTACTATTACATACAAAGAGCATGAGGAATTTTTGAGTACATATGGGGATGCATGTGATCAACCTTCTAGAAAACAAATAAAGGATAATCCTGAATTTTTTAAGGATACGGTTTATTGTACAAGTAGTGATTATTTGGAAGACAATCCAGGGAAAATTGTAAAATCAATAGATATTCTACCAGTAAAATTGTATAAAAAAATTTATAACCGATTATTTACAGGAAAACAAAAGACGTATTATTCATTTGATATGGTAGAGGCATTTAATAGTTATAAAATGTGCGTTGTTGGGGAGGAAATTCTAGGGATTCCAGGTATTGGTTTTGTTGAAGGTATGGCTTGTGGCTGTGCATATATTGGAATTGATTCACCTGCATATCGTGATTGGGGATTGGTTCCAGGTGTTCATTATATAACATATGATGGAAGCAAAGAAGATTTACGGAGAGTGATTGAGTATTATCAGATGGATGAACATCAAGAGGAACTGGAAAAGATTGCTGAAACAGGATATAAATACGTTAGAGATAATTTTAATGGCGAAACTGTTGCTGCAAATTTAATGAAAGAGTTAGAAGAGAAACAGAAGAGATGGCTTGGAGAGAAAGGGAAAAAATAGAATGAAAAAACTTCATTTAATTATGCCTATGGGAGGCGCTGGATCTCGATTTTTTGAAAATGGTTTTGATATGCCAAAGCCATTGATTGAAATTAATAAAATGCCTTTTTTATATTGGGCTACTAGATCAATTGAAAAATATGTGGAATTGACTGATATTACGTTTGTAGTATTGAAACAGCATATTGAAGAATTTAAGATAGATCAAGTTATTTTAAGATACTTTCCAACTGCAAAGATTGAGGTAGTAGACTTTGAAGAGGTTAAATCAGGTCCTGTCATGACTTGTCTTGCTGGATTGAAGAATATTCATGATGATCAGCCAATTTTATTTAATGACTGTGATCATATGTTTTCGTGTGATTCTTTTTCAGAAGACATGAACAATGGAGATTGGAATTATGATGGAGCTTTGCTCACATTTGAGTCAGATCAGCCACAGTTTAGTTACATTCAATATGAAGATGGAAAAGTGATTGGCACAGTGGAAAAGAAAGTTGTTAGCAATCATGCTATTTGTGGAGCATACGTGGTTAGAAATGCGCAGATGTTTCGTGATATGGCCGAAGAGTATTTGAAACATTGCAATTATAGTGAATTTTTTGTAAGTGGAATTTATAATGTTATGTGTGAAAATGGATATGAAGTAAAAAATTATACTGTTGATTTTCATGTACCATTTGGTACACCAACAGAATATGAAAGTGCACAAAACTCCAAATATTTTGATGAATTGTTATAAGCTTATGCCAATTGTAAGTTACTGGAGAAGGAGACAAAAATGAATTGTTATAATTTAGGAGGACATTCAGGTTGTCAGATACATTTGATTGAGGATGATGATGGAAATGTATTTGTACGAAAGGTTTCTAAAGATGAGGCGTATAATAAGCGTTTAGAGATTCAATGTGAAAAGCAGAAGGATTTTAAGAGCAAGTTTATTAAGGCACCTATTGTATATAGACAAGGATATACGGAAGAAGGATTATTTTATTTTGATATGGAATATATTCAGGGGATGACACTTGCTGAATATATAAAAACAATGGAAATTGGAAAGGTAAAAGGACTTGTTGAATCATTAGTTTTTAGTTTGGTACCAGAACAGAAGGAATTGGTAACAGAAGAAGAAAAACAGAAGATTATTGATATTTTTTCTAACAAAATATCTGAATTGAAGAAGTGCCTTGTAAATAAAGAAGAACCAGTGATTACTAAAGCCTTGTATCTTTTGGAGAATCATGATTGGAGTATTATGAAACCTTCTCTGTGTCATGGGGATATGACATTGGAAAATATAATTATAAGAAATGATTGTTTATATTATATTGATTTTTTGGATTCTTTTTATGATTCGTGGTTCTTGGATGTGGGAACTTTGTTGCAAGATGTACAAGTTATGTGGTCTTATCGATTTCAAAATGAAGTTAGTATGAATACGGTATTGCGCTTAATTGTATTTAGAGATTTGTTATTAGATGAAATTAATAAAATTGAACCTTCCTATGTAATTGAAATTTATTATGCATTGCTACAAAAACTGATAAGAATTTTTCCGTATACGACAGATGAACAAACGTATCAGTTTTTGTTACAGAAGACAGAAATAGTTCTTGAAAAAATTTTCCAGTTAGAAAATGAGAGGAGGAAGTGCTAAAATGAGTACATTAATTATCCCGTGCTTGGGAAGAAAGATCATGAATGGTATTCCTCAATATTTAAATCATCATCCTAATGGTGAGTTACTATTAGAACGTAGTTTGCGAGGTGTTTATTCTTCGGGATATGAAAAGGTTATTATAGTATTGTATTCGAATGATGTGAAGATGTATCATGCGGATCGAGTGATTAAAGATGAATTAAAAGAGTATCCAATTGAAATTCTATGTTTAGACGAGATGACATCTGGACCAGCAGAAACGATTTATCGAGCTATAAAGGAAAAAGAATTATCAGGCACTGTGGTAATTAAGGATGCGGATAATTATTTACGTACAGAAGAATTACCGAAGGGGAATTTTGTCGCAGGTTTAGATTTGAATACTTGGGAAAGAGATATGCATAATCTGCGTAACAAGAGTTTTTTGATTGTTAATGAACAAGGAAATTTATTAGATATCATTGAGAAAAAGATTCGTTCAGAAGTGGTTTGTTTAGGATTATATGGTTTTAAAAGAGTAGAAGACTTTATAAAAGCATATGAGAAATTGAATGATGCTAGTTATCCTATTTCAAGCTTATATGTTAGTCATATTATTTCATATTTAATAGGATATTCAGGTAAGGTATTTCGTTATGTGAAATCTCTCGAATATGAGAATTGGGGAGATAAGAGATTATGGAGTGATTTGCAAAGAGATTATGCGTTGTATTTCATTAATCTAGATACAATTTTGGGTAATCAAGGAACTTTAACTGAATCATGTAAAGAAAAATTGATGCAGTTGCAAAATAGAGGGGCGACATTTGTAGGATATACTGTTGAGAATGAGGAATATAAACAACTAGCATTAAAAGTACTTCAAGAGGCTGGATTGAAATTCTTGAAAGTTATTTACGGATGTCCATTTTCAGAAAAAAAATATTTGATTAATTCTGAGAGAGATTTGGAAAGAAAGGTAATTGAATTATAAATAAATGAAACTTATAATTGTTGATTTAGATGGAACGTTATTTGATACAAAAAATATAAATTATCATGCTTATAAGGAAGCAATGGCGTCTTATGGATATGACTTAGACTATAGATATTACTGTGACTTTTGCAATGGACGACATTACATGGATTTTTTGCCACAGATTACCACAATGGATAAAAAAATTTTAGAAAAAATACATCATTTAAAGAAAGTGACATATAAAAAATATCTTGATAAGGCAGTATTAAATGTGGGACTGGTTGATATTGTTAGATTGTTAAGAGGAGAGTATAAGACAGCTCTTGTTACAACTGCATCAAAGAAAAACTGTTATGATATTCTTGAGAAATTTAATCTTGTAGAATTGTTTGATTTGATTTTAACTCACGATGATATTACAAAATCAAAACCTGATCCAGAAGGATTTTTAAGGGCAATGGAATATTTTGATGCAAAACCAAATGAGACAATTATTTTTGAGGATTCCGATGTTGGTTTGGAAGCAGCAGAGAAAAGTGGTGCTTATTATTACAAAACATTTCGGTTTAATTAGGGAGAAAAGAGAATGGATAAGAAAACAATACAAATGATAAAAGGTATAGCAATTTTGATTATGTTGGCGCATCATTTTATTGTATTTTCATTTTCAGAGTTACCACATGGTGTTATGGTGTTTGGAGCAGCGTGTAAGATATGTGTTGCTATCTATGCAGTATTATCTGGATATGGTTATTTCTTTGCAAGGGAAAAAACGGTGAGATATGCTTTGAAAAAAAGTTGGGGATTGCTTCAAATATATTGGCTTCAATTATTCACACTGTTTATACCGGCAGCTATGGTGGGGGGCTGGAAATTAACTCCCGCAAAGATGATTATTCAGTTGTTTGGGTTGTTGCCTAATCTGAACTGGTTTGCTTGGTATGTTTTCTTTTATATATTTTGTATGCTTGTGATGCCAGTGTTGTGTAAATATCAAGTATTTAGATTTAAACCGTTGGTGAATCTTGGAATGATGTTTTTTATTCCCTATATTTTTGAAGTAGTGTTGCATATGATTCAAAATTATGAAGCGAATACAATTCTTCATGATCTGTATAGCTGTTTTCTTTACTTCCCATGTTTCTTAATTGGATATTGGATGGCAGAAAATCATATTGTTGAGAAATCAAAGCAAATAAAGTGGATGCATAATTCGGGTATTTGCTTAATAGGGATTATAGCAATATTTTCGATGCGTATAGTAGTAAATTCAATTGCAGGTTTTTTACTAGATGTAATTTATGTTCCGGTGATGATTTGCTGCTTAGCTAATTTGTTTGAAAAGAAGAGGTATAAGAAAGTTTCAACTGTTCTTAATATTTTAGGAAAATATTCTACAGAAATGTGGTTTTTCCATGCAGTATTTTTTTCAACGTATGTTCGTGATTGGTTTCAACCTATATTGAAATTAGTTTCATGGTCACCATTAATGTTTGTATGGCTTGTATTACTTAGTTTATTGGGAGCAGTTGTTTATAAGAAAGTTTTGGATGGATTGCGTTCATCAGTAGAATTTGTTAAAAGGAGTTTGTGATGGTTTCAGTGATTATTCCTATTTATAATACAGAAAACTATTTGGAAAGATGTTTAGAAAGTATCCGTATACAAACTTATGAGGATATGGAAGTTATCATGGTAGATGATGGCTCTACGGATTGTTCGAGAAGCATAGCAAATAGTTTTGCAGAAAAAGATAACCGTTTTAGGCTGTTTATACAAAAGAATGCCGGAGTATCAGCAGCAAGAAATTACGGTTTGGATATAGCAAAAGGAGAATATATTTTATTTGTAGATTCGGATGATTGGCTTGAGTCTCAGATGGTTGAAAGACTTGTGGACAATATGAATATATATGATACAGAGATTGCTTGTTGTCAATATGATCGCAATAAATGCTTTGATAGCGTGACAGCAGAAGTTTGGGAAAGAGATGAGGCACTACAAAAATTTTTGGAACATAGACAAATTAATGGTTCGTTAGTTAACAAACTATTTAAACGAGAAATGATTGATGACAACAGACTAGACAAGTCTATTAGATATGGTGAAGATGCTTTGTTCTTGTGGAAAAATCTTCTAAACATTGATTCAATCGTTGTATCAGCCGATGTTTTATATCATGTAACTTTGCATGATGATAGTGCATCAGGGGGAGGAAGCTATAAACCTATTCGGAGAGATTGTATTAAAGTGTGGGAAAATATAGTAGAAGATTCAAAGAATTTATCGAAGGAATTGATGCAGACGGCTAGAGCTCAATTAGGAAATATGGCATTTTTTTCGTTATATGAAATGATGTATTATGGATATAGAAATGAAGACCATCAAAAAGTTTATTTAGATGTGTTGAACAATGTGATTAAAGATTTGCGTACAGCTAAATTTATTCCTTTAAGTGAAAAAGTAATTGCACACTTTTTTTTGTGTAGCGTGAATTTGGGAAGAATGTTGGTTGCGTTAAAGAAAAATATACATAAGTAAATATGTAAGCTAAAAAGCGACAAAGAAAGGATACCATAATGAAAAAAGTAGCAATTTTGACATTTCATCGAGCATTAAATTATGGTGCAAAGTATCAAGCATATGCTCTTCTTACAGCAGTGAATAAATATAGTGATGGATATGTTTTAGATTACAGATGTGAACAAATTGAGCAATTTTTTTATAAAACTAGTGGGTTAAAAAGCAGAATAAAAAAAATGGTGAAATGGATGTTGTTTCCAACGTATATGGGAGATTTGAAAAAGAGAGAAAATCGTTTTAGAGAATTTGATCGTTTTTATAAATTGAGTAGGAAATATACTGCACGAAATATAGAACAGGCAGATTCAGAGTATGACCTTTTTTTTACAGGAAGTGATCAAGTGTGGAATCCAATTCTGTCTGGAAATGATGTGAATTATTTCTTACCTTTTTGTGAAAAAGAAAAACGAAATTCTTATGCTGCAAGTTTAGGAAAAGCAAGACTAGATGATTTTAATAAAGAAACGATAAAGCAACTATTAATGGATTTTAAGAACATAACAGTAAGAGAGAAATCCATGGTAAATGAAATTAAAAGAGTAGTTCCTCAAGTTAATCCAGTTCCTGTTTGCGATCCAGTTTTTTTATTAGAAGCAAATGAATGGAAAAATAACCTCAATTTAGAAGAGCAGACAAAAAAACAAAAATATATATTCATTTATATTGTGGCCCCAGAAACGAATGCGGTAAAAAAGGCAAAAAAAATAGCGGAAAAGAATGGATGGGGGATAAAGTATATAGATAAGGGGAGAAAAAAACAAAAGGAAATTGAAGCGGTTAATGATGCTGGACCTATAGAATTTTTGAATTTGATGTTAAATGCAGAATTAGTGATTACGACATCGTTTCATGCACTTGCACTTTCGCTGATTTTTCATAAACCTGTACAATATGAACTGTCAAAAGAAAGAGTTAATGCCAATTCAAGGTTGATAGATTTAGCAACAAGTGTCAATATGATGAAGTATGAGATAACAGAGATTAATGATGATATTTATGATGATTATAACTGGAAAGAAATTGATAGCAAAATAGGTGATATGAGAAGTGCGTCAATTGAATTACTTAATAAAATGATTGATGACTAAAGTGTAAGGGATATACTATGATTTTATTTAATAATAAAGAAGAATGCTTTGGATGTGGTGCGTGTGCAAATATTTGTTATAAAAATGCAATTACAATGGTTCCAGATGAGAAAGGATTTTTATATCCAGAAATAAATGAGAGCTTGTGTGTGAATTGTATGTTCTGCAAAGCAAGTTGCCAGATTAACCATGCAGATGAAGTAAAAGAGGATACAGCAGAGAAATGTTATGGATTTAAAAATGAAGATAGTATCAGAGAAAAGTCTTCTTCTGGCGGAGCGTATACAGCAATTTCAGATTATGTGCTCTTAGACGGTGGAAGTTGTTTTGGAACTGCTTTTACAGATACTCAGGATGTAGTTTTCCAAAAAGCTGTCAATAAACAAGAAAGAGATAAGTTTTTGGGAAGTAAATATGTACAAAGTAGTATAGGAACAACATACTTAGAAATTGGAAAAGAGTTAAAGGGGCACAATAAGGTACTATTTACAGGTACTCCATGTCAAGTTTCGGGATTAAAACATTACTTAAAAGCAAAAAAAATTTCAACAGAAAGACTGCTAACAGTAGATTTATTATGTCATGGAACGCCCTCTCCGAAAGTGTGGAAAGATTATGTTAATTTTTTAGAAAAAAAGAATCAAGCTAGAATGATATCATATACGTTCAGGGACAAGGAAAAGGGTTGGATAGGATATCATATAAAAGCTGAATATGATAACGGTAATAATGAGTGTGAAAGTAGCGAGGAGTTAACATTTTTAAAGATTTTTTCTATGGATGTAGCACTTAGACCGTCATGTTATAATTGTCCATATGCATGTCGGAAACGGTGTGGAGATATAACGATTGGTGATTATTGGGGAATTCATCAGTTAGATGAAAAATTTGCAGATAATAAAGGTATTTCGTTAGTGGTTCCAAATTCTAGTGTTGGTAAAAATCTAGTATCTTCTATATGTGAGAATCCTTTATACAGGTGGAATGAGTACAATTATAGTAGTGTTAGTCAGCCTAATTTAGAATGTTCTACATTAAAAAATTTAGTGACAGATATGTTTTGGAAGCATTACCAGACAAAGGGGTTTATGTGGATTATAAGAAATTATGGAGGATATAATAATCCATCCTTTACAAATAAAATTTGGAGATCCATGATTTACAGGGTTCATGCATGGCGAAATAAATGGAGGCTAGGATAATGAAAAGAAAACTGTATATGAACCTTATTGTTAGTGTTTTTAGCAACGTTGTTTTATTGATACTTAGTTTAATAATTCCGAGACTATTTCTTTTACAGTATGGTTCTGATACAAATGGATTGTTAACGACGCTTTCCCAAATTTTTGCATATATAGCATTGCTCGAAGCTGGAATAAGTCAGGCAACTCTTGTTCAATTGTACGGACCACTAAAAAGTGGGGATAAAAAACAGGTTTCAGAGATAATGTCTATTTCAAGAAGTTATTATCGAAAGGTAACAGGGATATATGCATTATTAGTACTAACTATTGCAGCTGCTACGCCACTGATAATAAAAAGTGAGCTAAATTATAGTACTATTTTCTTATGTGTTATTTTTGAAGGTGCCGCGGGTGTTATAAACTTTTACTTTTTTTCTTCACAAACAATTTTGTTAAATGCTGATGGAAGAGGATATGTAAATGAACTAACTAATTTAGTAGGAAAAACTGCTAGCTATGTGGTTAAGATAATATTAGCTCTTACAGGAGTTAGCATAGTGTTAATTCAGTTTGGTTCATTTGTTATCTCTTTAAGTAAAATGTTATTTTATAACATTTATATGGAAAAAAACTATCCGTGGGTTGATTATAAAATAAGCACTAATAAGGCAAAGAAATTACCTGATAGAAATGCTTTTATTGTTTCAGAACTGGCATGGACCCTATTTTCATCAACAGACGCAATTGTATTATCAGTATTTTGTTCTACAAAGATGGCAAGTGTTTATTCAATAAATAATATGGCCTTTGTAGCAATTAATTCACTTGTTTCAGCAGCTTATTTTGGAATACGATATATCCTCGGAAAAGCTTATCATGAAGGCATTGATGCATATAGATGTGTGCATGATTCATTTAATGCAGTTTTCATGGGAATTATTACAGCACTAATGGGAGTTTCCGTTTTGATGTTAGATAGTTTTATAGTATTGTATACAGATGGTGTACAAGATATAAAATATTCATATTTTTGGCTTCCGGTTCTTTTCTGTTTGATTCAAATGTTATCTTGGAGCAGATATGTATCGGGAAATTTGACTGGTATAGCGGGATATGCAAAACAAGTTAGTAAAATTTCATTAGCGGAGGCGGGAATTAATGTAGTTCTTTCAGTTGTGTTTGTCAATATATGGGGAATATATGGGGTTGTTTTAGCAACTGTTGTAGCGTTGCCAATTAAGGTACTTTATACAAATTATATTTCGGACAAATTTGTAATGAGGCGTTCTGGGTTTTCAACGTTAACAAAAATGGGAGTGGATTTTTTGTTTTTAGGTATAATAGTAGCTATTCGGAAAAAAATACAATTCGTATTGACAAGCTGGACATGTTTTTTTGTAGGAGGAATTATTTTGACGATAGTACTGTTATTTTTGGTCATGGGAATTCATTTTTTGATTTATCCAGAATTTAGGGATATTTTCCGTGAAAAAAACATTAAAAAGTAATCATTCAAGAGAATTTATTTTTATGTAGGAAAGAGAGTGGAGTATATAGTCTTAAATAAGATAGATGTTTACTTGCTATTTTAAATATGATGAATTTGAAAAGCTACCTGAGCGTTGGGGGCTATAACTTGGTAATTGTGATGTGGGCAAACGGGCAGTTTGATCCGAAGCATCCGGATATATTTTTTGAAAAGGTGGAAGAAAAATGAGATTGATCATCTTAGGAGCAGGCGGATATGGAAAAACCGTAGCAGATATTGCAAGGCAGTCTGGAAAATATGAGCAGATCTATTTTCTGGATGACGGACAGGAAACATCAGATTTGATATTGGGAACATGCTTAGAATATATGAAATTTGCCGATGGGAATACAGAGATGTATCCTGCATTTGGAAACAATGAAATGCGTTTGGATTGGATGAAAAAGTTATCCGATGCGCAGATTGCACTTCCACGATTGATACATGCCACAGCTTATGTAAGTCCAACTGCAGAAGTGGAAGCCGGGACAGTTGTATTGCCGCTTGCGATCATAAACACAGATTGTCGGATTCAATCAGGCTGTATTATCAATTGTGGTTCGATTGTAGACCATGGATGTGTGATCGAAGAAGGCGTACATATTTCTCCGGGGACTGTGATCAAGGCAGAAAATCGGATTCCAAGAGCAACAAAAATTGAGGCGGGCGAAGTGGTTCCATTGCGAGCATACCCGCTGTGAGGGAGCATAAAATGGAAACTGAAACTATTGATCATTGTAGGGACACGTCCGGAGATTATCCGCCTGGCAGCAGTGATCAAAAAATGCCGGAACTATTTTGATACCATTCTGGCGCATACCGGACAGAACTATGACTACAACTTAAACGGTGTATTTTTCCATGATCTGGAGTTGGATGATCCGGATGTGTATCTGAATGCAGTGGGTGCAGATCTCGGAGAGACCATGGGAAATATTATTTCCGAATCTTATAAATTGATGGCAGAGATAAAACCAGACGCAGTACTGGTTCTGGGTGATACGAACAGTTGTCTGAGCGTGATCGGGGCGAAGCGTCTTCATATTCCGATTTTCCATATGGAAGCAGGAAACCGTTGTAAAGATGAGTGTCTTCCGGAAGAGACAAACCGCCGTATTGTAGACATTATTTCAGATGTGAATATGGCATATTCAGAACATGCCCGCCGTTATCTTGCGGACTGCGGATTGCCGAAAGAACGTACTTATGTGACAGGCTCTCCAATGGCAGAAGTGCTGCATGATAATCTGGAAAAAATCGAAGCATCCGATGTGCATGCCCGTTTGGGATTGGAAAAGGGAAAATATATCTTGCTCTCTGCACATCGTGAAGAAAATATTGACACAGAGAAGAACTTCTTATCACTCTTTGAGGCAATCAATAAGATTGCAGAGAAGTATGATATGCCAATCTTATATTCTTGTCATCCAAGAAGCAGAAAGAGATTGGAAGCATCAGGATTCCAATTGGATCAACGTGTCATTCAGCATGAGCCGCTAGGGTTCCATGATTATAACTGTCTGCAGATGAATGCATTTGCGGTAGTGTCGGACAGCGGAACATTGCCGGAGGAAAGCAGTTTCTTTACCTCTGTAGGTCATCCGTTCCCTGCGGTTTGTATCCGTACTTCTACAGAAAGACCAGAAGCTCTGGATAAAGGATGTTTTGTGCTTGCCGGAATCGACAGCAATTCCCTGGTACAGGCTGTGGAGACAGCAGTGGCAATGAATGAAAACGGAGATTACGGAATTCCGGTACCGGATTATGTAGAAGAAAATGTATCCACAAAAGTTGTGAAAATCATTCAGAGCTATACAGGAGTTGTGAATAAGATGGTGTGGAGAAAGTTTTAGGAGTGTAGAAAAACTGTTCACTATATAAGGAGAATCATCGATATGCAAGAATACTCAAGAATTCTGATTGAAGAATTGAGAGAAGCACTTCAGGATTTGGATGATTTTTTGTTTGGATACTAAGTCACTTATCCGGAGGAGCGTCTTATCAAAGCTAAGAAAAGTGTATTGACTTCATAACCGGGTTTGCTATAATCATCTTATAGAATTCCTCTGCAAATGGAGGAATAAAATGGGAAGAACAAAACGATTAAAGGAACTCACGATCAAAGATAATTTTATGTTCGGCGCAGTGATGATGGACGAAGATAATTGCAAAGGTCTTTTAGAAAGAGTGTTGGAGATACCGATCGATCGAGTGGATGTCAGCAAAGAAAAAAGCATCGTGTATCATCCGGAGTATAAAGGTGTCCGCCTGGATGTGTATGCAAAAGATGAGAAGCAGACGCGTTATAACGTGGAAATGCAGGTGGAGAGAAAGCCGGCACTTGGAAAGAGAAGCCGTTATTATCAGAGTCAGATGGACATGGAGATGTTGCTGACCGGAGAAGATTATACGGAACTTCCGAATACCTATGTTATTTTTATCTGTGATTTTGATCCATTTGGAAAAGACAAGTATCGTTATACCTTTCGGACAACGTGTCAGGAATCTGAAAATGTGGATTTGGAAGATGGGCGAACCACTGTGTTTTTAAATACCCGTGGAAAGAACGAAAGTGAGGTTCCGGGAGAATTGGTCACATTTCTGCAGTACATGAAAGAAGACCTTGAGGGAAGCGAAAAGGAGTTTCACGACCCATATGTGGAGCAGTTACAGAAATTTATCCGCAACGTTAAGGGAAGCCGGGAGATGGAGGAACGCTTTATGATTTTTGAAGAGATGCTGAAAGAAGAACGGGCTGCCGGATTTGCAAAAGGGCGTGCTGAAGGAGTTGCAGAGGGGCGAATTTCTGAGAGTAAGGATACGTTACTCTTATTTTTGCAGAATCTTGGAACGGTTCCTAAAGTACTTTCGGATCAAATTGAAGAACAAGGTGATTTGGATGTACTGAAAGAGTGGCTCAGGATGGCATTCCAATCGAAATCCGTGGAAGAGTTTGCAAAGAAGATAAAATAAGAATCTACATCGGAGAATATCCGATCTAATATCATCAGCCGTGGCTGTTCTGGCCGGGGCTGATGGTAAAAAGGAACAAGTCAATGCCGTTTCGGGCAGATATTCAAAGAAGAGCAGAGGAATTCTATATTTTGTAGTTTGATGATTAGCATAAATATATGGTATCTGTTATAATGAGAGTTAGACAGTGTGGAAATACTGAAAGGATGAATTTGAACGTAATATCATAAAAGAGCGAGGAGAGGAACATATGAAAAGTTTATTGATTCTCGGAGCAGGAGGCTTCGGGCAGATGGTGAAGGAAACAGCGATCCAGCTGGGGTATGAGGAGATCGTATTTCTTGACGATGCGGCGTTTGGAAAGGACGTAGTTGGAAAGTGCTGCGATTATATGGCTAAGTATGGAGAATACAAGATGGCAGTGGCGGCATTTGGGAATAATCATACGAGACTATTCTGGACAGACAAATTGCTGGAGGCAGGATATGAAGTGCCATCGATCGTGCATCCGTCTGCAATTGTGAGTCCAAGTGCGGTTTTGGGACCTGGATGTTTTATTATGCAGCGCGCGGTAGTGAATACGCACACCCATGTGGATCGGGCGGCGCTTGTCAACAGCGGTGCAGTTGTGGATCATGATTCGGTGGTATGCGCCGGAGCGCATGTGGGGCTTGGAAGTGTGGTAAAAGCAAACTGTACGATCGAGCAGGAGAAGAAGGTAGAGGCAGGAGAAGTAATCTTCTCTACCAGAAGAAAGATCGAAGGTGTGGACAGCAGAGCGCTTGAGGATGCACTGTATGCATTTGGATTCGGTCCCCAGTGCAGTTATGTAAAACCGTTTGGGGAAGGGCACATCAATGAGACTTACGCAGTATATATGCCGATGGAAGATGGCACAGAGAAGCCATTATACGTACTGCAGAGAATCAATATCAATGTGTTCAAAGAGCCTGGTAAGGTAATGGAGAATATTTTCGGAGTGACAGAGTTTTTACGGGATGTGATCCGTCGGGAAGGCGGAGATCCGGATCGTGAGACACTGGCCTACATCAAGACGAAGAGCGGGGAGACATATTTTGAGGATGATGAAGGTCAGCCATGGCGCTGTGCGAATTTTATCGCCAATTCTGTGTGCTATCAGATGGTGGAGCGTCCGGAGCAGTTTTACCAGTCAGCCAGAAGCTTTGGTCATTTTTTGAAGCAGCTGGGTGAGTATCCGGCAGAGAGTCTTTATGAGACGATCCCGAATTTCCACGACACGGTAAAACGATTTGAAGCGTTTGCACAGGCTGTAGAGCGAGATGTGAAGAACCGCGCCCGTCTGTGCCGTTCGGAGATTGAATTTGCACTGGCGAGAGAAAAAGACTGCGGCGCTCTGATGAGCAGGATGGAAGCAGGTGTTCTTCCGCTGCGTGTGACACACAATGATACAAAACTGAATAATATTTTATTTGACGCAGAGTCCGGAAAAGGATTGTGTATCATTGATCTGGATACGATCATGCCGGGACTGGCAGCCAATGATTTTGGAGATTCGATTCGTTTTGGCGCATCTACGGCGGAAGAAGATGAACGTGATCTGGACAAGGTCCATTTTGATATCAATTTGTATGAGCTGTATGTGAAAGGGTATCTGGAGATGGCAAGAGATGTTCTGACACCGGAGGAGCTGGAGAGTCTTCCGTGGGGTGCAAGATTGATGACATTCGAATGCGGAATCCGGTTCCTGATGGATTTTCTGCAGGGAGATACGTATTTCAAGACGGCATATCCGGAGCACAACCTGGTTCGTGCCCGTACACAGTTCAGACTGGTACAGGAGATGGAAGATCAGTTTGATGAAATGTGTCGGATTGTGAGAGAGTGTTAAAGGGAATCGTCATGATATTCTTTTTTTGAGGCGCGTACGAGTCTGCAGTATAGTATAATTTCAATTGTGATAATAAGAAGTAAGGCAATGCCGCCTATGATAAGTCGTTCCATATAAGACCTTTCTGCGTTGGGATATGGTTATAATATATTCGGAAAGTACGCTTTTATGTATGATAATGGAAAAATTTTCTGGGAATTTGTTTAATAATACGGTTTCAGAATAAAAAAATATATGTTATACTAAAGCGGATTAAGGTCAAAGTATGTGGTTATGGGAGAATAAGTGATGGAAGAACAGATGAGAAATGATGAGATGGAGATCGATCTGATAGAATTATTTCATGTATTATTGAAAAAAGCGTGGGTGATACTTCTGTGTCTGGTCATTGGTGCTGTGGCAGTCGGAGGGTATACGAAGTTGTTTGTCACACCACAGTATCAGGCGACATCTACGATTTATGTTCTTGGTAATTCGGTGAGTATGTCCGGTGTGGATCTGACACTGAGCAAGCAGCTTACTGCGGACTTTTCTGTACTGGCGAAGAGCCGTCCGGTAATGAACAAGATTGAGGAGAAGCTGAAAGCAGATTATAAGTATAAAGATTTGAATTACTCTGTGGAGCAGCTGCAGGGGATGATCACGGTAGAGAATCCGTCCGGAACAAGTTTGATGAGGATGACTGCCACGAATTCAGATGCACAGCTTGCGGCAGATATTGCAAATGCGGCGGCAGATGCTATTGCAGAGCGTATTTCAGAGGTTATGGTGATTGATAAGCCAAGTAGTGTGGAAGAGGCAGAAAAGCCAAGTTATCCAGTCAGTCCGAATGTAAAGAAGAATATGATCATGGGTGGACTGATCGGAGCAGTTCTTGCAGTGGGAGTATTTACACTATTATTCTTACTGGATGATACGATCAAGTCGGAAGAGGACGTCAGAAGATATCTGAAGCTGAATACACTGGCATCAATTCCAAAGGAAAAGAAGAGAAGACGTGCATCATCAGAGGCATAAGAGATAGAACAGGAGAGGCATTGCAGGAGGGTGTTCCGGGGAGAACATCCCTGCACTGCTTCTTTTTCCATATATTAAAGAAAGGACAAAGTCTATGAAAAAATCCAGAAAGATTCTGATCGGTATTTTAATCTGTGTGATTATTGGAAGTGTGTTTTATATCGGATACTATTATGTTACGCAGAATAAAAATGAGAAGGTTTACAAGAAACTTCAGAAAGAGGTTGTGAAACAGGAGAGCAAAGAGGAGGAACCACAAACAGAAGAGTCACATGTGGAGATTCCGATTGATTTTGCACAGCTTCAGGCTCAGAATCCGGATATTTATGCATGGATCCAGATTGACGGGACGAATATTAATTATCCCGTTGCGCAGAGTGCTACGGACAATGAGTATTATCTGAATCATACGATTGAAGGGCAGGAGGGATATCCGGGGTCTATTTATACAGAGAATTGGAACACGAAGGAATTTACGGATTTTAATACCGTGATCTACGGGCATGACATGAAAGATGGAAGTATGTTTCAAAATCTGCACAACTATGCGGATGCGTCGTATATGCAGCAGCATCCGAATGTGGTGATCTATACACCGGAGAAGAAGTTGACATATCAGATTTTTGCGGCAGTTGTATATGATGACAGACACATTCTTCATAGTTTTGACTATGCGTTTGCAGATCAGAGACAGGCATTTCTGGATTCTATTTACAATTCCAGAAATCTGGGCAATGTCATCCGGGATGATGTTTCTGTGAATACAGACAGCAGGATTCTGACACTTAGTACTTGTATGACGGGACAGGATGACAAACGATTTTTAGTGGAGGCAGTGTTGATCAGTGAAGAAGACTAAAGATAAAGCGAAAATTGTGATCATCATTCTGGCAGTGATCGCTGTTATAGCGGCAGCAGGAGCGGTTTATGCCGGGATGCAGAATAAAAAGGCGGATAAGGAAAAAGAAGAGGTATCAGCAGAACCTGAAAGTATGGACGGTTCTTCTTATATCACATACAACAGGAAAAAGTATAAGTATAATTCAGATCTGCGCACCATGCTGTTTATGGGAGTGGATAAAAATGAAGTAGTGACAGTTAAGGAGAACACCGGGCGGAGTGGCCAGTCTGATTGTCTGATCCTGCTGGTGTTAGATACAGACAAAAAGGCAACTACGCTTTTAGAGATATCAAGGGATTCTATGGCGGATGTGAAGATTTACGGTATTGATGGGGACTATATGGCGACCGAGACGGCTCAGATCGCAACCCAGTATGCGTATGGGGACGGAGAAAAAAGAAGCTGTCAGCTGACCAGGGAGGCAGTATCTAATCTGCTCTATGATATTCCGATTCATGATTATCTGTCGCTGAATATGTCAGGAATTGTTCCGATCGTGGATCAGATCGGCGGAGTAACGATGACTGTTCCGGAAGATTACACAGCGATCGATCCGGCATTTGTCCAGGGAAGTACGATAACACTGAATGGGGAGCTTACAGAGAAATATATTCGAAGCCGTGATACATCTGTTCTTGGAAGTAATGAACAGCGTATGGAGCGGCAGACTCAGTTTGTACAGGCGCTTCTGGAGAAAGTGAAATCTACGGAAGATGGCGGCAACTCCATGCTGCGTCAGTTCTGGCAGGTGGGACAGCCGTATATTACGACAGATTTAAGTCTGGATATGCTGGAAAAGATAGCGTCGTATGATATGAATCCTGAGATTTTAAAAGTTCCGGGGGAGGTTCGGGCAGGAGAAGAACACGATGAATTTTATGTGGACGATGCCAGTCTGCAGGAGATGATCATCAATATTTTTTACAAAGAAGTAGAATCATAGGGGATATGAATGAAAGCGATTTTAGGGAGTGTAGGAAGAGATGTCGCAGATGCGTGTGCTTATATTCCTTATGGGCTGGCAGCTGCAGTAGTGTTTCTGTTTATCATGATCTTGTACGACAGAAAGAAGTATGGCAGAGTTTCTTTTATTATAAGCAGTAGTCTTATGATCATTTATGTGGTCGTAGTCGGACATCTGACATTGTTTTCGAGGGAATCCGGAATTGTAGACAGGGTGGATCTGACTTTTTTCAGTCTTCTGGAGGAATCTTCGGATTATACGATTCAGTTGATCGAAAATGTATTATTGTTTTTGCCGGCAGGGATTTTATGTCCCTGGATGTGGAAGCAGATGCGGAACTGGAAGCGCAGCTTCCTGCTTGGATTCGCAGGGAGTCTGCTGATCGAGACGCTGCAGATGCTGACGGGAAGAGGCCTGTTTCAGCTGGATGACCTGATTACAAATGCGGCAGGAATGATGGCAGGATATGGAATATATCAGATTGCAAAGAAATTGTGGAAAAGGGTTTACAAATCCAGATTTCAGTGATATTCTAAAAAAGTATAAAAAGATTCCACAGGACAAGGGGGAAAGCATCATGAGATTGAAAAGATTAGTGAGCGTTGCGGCAGCAGCGGTATTGGCGTTATCAGTAAGTTTGACAGCATTTGCAGCACCATCGACAAATATATCCGGAGTTGTTACAGTTGATACAAAAGATAATGGTGTGGATGGAAATGGAAATACGATTACAGCAAGCCTGGCAGAAGTTCCGGCAGAGTATCAGAGTGCAGTAGCAGATGTCAGAAAACCGGAGACACTGAAAGCACTCTTGGGAAGTGCATATACAGATACAATGTCTGTTGTAGATGTAAAAGATGTTACAGTTGCGGACGGAACAGTATTTCCGGTGACGATCAGATTTAACGTACCAGGAGTGACAACGAGTACAAAAGTTGCTGTACTTCACTATGATACAGAGAAAAAAGCATGGGAAGTTGTAGATTCCAAAGCAGGACAGGGAACTATTACAGCAACATTTAATTCTTTATCACCGGTTGCGTTTGTTGTGGATAAGAGTACATCCGCTTCTACAACATCTCCTCAGACAGGAGAACATTCTATGGTTGTATTGTTTGGAGCAGTTGCAGTAGTAGCAGCTTGTGGCGCAGTTGGATTATCCAGAAAGAAAAGAGCGTAGTCACACATAGAAGTTTAATCCTCTTCTGCATAACAGGTCAGAAGAGGATTTCTTTTTTATTGTGGAAAATATTGGCATTCAAAAGAAAGGCAGTCAGCGATGCAGGGATTGATTGATATGCATTGTCATATCGTCCCGGGAGTTGATGATGGAGCCCGGGATTTGTATGATGCAGCGAAGATATTACAGTTAGAATATAGAAATCAGGTACAGTCAGTGATCGTTACACCGCATTACAGGGCGGGGATGTTTGAGACGCCGCAAAAAGAGGTTGAGCGGCAGTTTCAAAGAATTGATGAGATGACCAGAAGATCACGCTCCGGGATGCGAGTATATCTGGGGTGTGAATACCATACGAATGCTCATATGGTGGAGGATCTGAAGAAGGGACTACGTCCCACAATGGCTGGAACAGAGTATGTTTTGGTGGAATTTTCCGGACGTCATAATTATCAGATTATTCGGAATCAGGTTTACGCTCTTCTTGCTGCCGGATACAGACCGATCATAGCCCATGCGGAGCGATATCCATGTCTGACAAAGACGCCGGCACTTGTGCAGGAACTAGTGCATATGGGGGCACAGATACAGCTTACGTCAGCGAATGTTTTGGGAAAAAGCGGATGGTGGCAGAAGCAATTTTGCCACAAGATGATACAAAAAAAACAAGTACATTACATTGCTTCCGATGCTCATGATCAGGTGCACCGGAAGCCGGATCTTCTCCCATGTGCAGAGTATGTGAGTAAGAAGTACGGACAGCAGATGGCAGAACAGATATTTATTAAAAACCCAGCCAAGATTATTAAAAAGAGTAAAAAAATGCAAGATAAAAGGAGAAATCAATGAAGCGAGTAACTTTAAAGAAAAGAGAAATGTCGTATGCAATGACAGAAGAATTGAATACACTTCGTACCAATATTCAATTTTCCGGGGTAGATAAAAAAGTGATAGTGATGACAAGCAGTTTCTCCGGAGAAGGAAAGTCTACGATTACTTATCAGCTGGCAAAATCTCTTGCGGAACTTGGGAAACGCGTTCTTTTAATTGATGCGGATATGAGAAAATCAGTGATGGTCAATATGTTGGAAAGCGGTTCTGTAGACAAAGGGCTGTCTCATTATCTGTCAGGACAGTGCAGTCTGTCAGAAGCAGTGTATGCGACAGAGAGTTCCAGACTTCATATTTTATTTGCAGGTCCGGTTCCGCCAAATCCGACAGAATTGTTGTCCGGAGAACTGTTTAAAGATACATTGAACTCTTTTCGTGACATTTATGATTATATTTTTATTGACTGCGCTCCCGTTGGAATGGTTATAGATGCTGCAATTGTGGCAAAATGTTCGGATGCTGCAATTATGATGATTGAATCTGGAGCGGTAAAGAGAAAGCTGGCTCTTGAGGCAAAAGAAAAGCTGGAAACAGCAGGATGCCCGATCCTGGGAGTTGTTCTGAATAAAGTGGAGCGTAAGAGCGGGGGATACTATAGAAAATACTATAAGAAGTATGAGGAAGCTGCGAAAGTAGAAGGATAGACAAAATCCGACATCTTTCGTACAATATGCCGAAGAAATTTCGTGTTAGACGAATTTCTTCGGCATTCTGTCGTTTTTCACTTTCTTTTTAAAAGTAGATAAAGTATAATGAAGCTATACGAAAAAACAGCAGCTGTGAGGTGGGATTATGGGAAGACAGAAAACCGTACAAAAGAAATTACAGCCATATGAAATCGGAGAATTAGATCAGTATCTTTTCGGACAGGGCACGCACTATGAGATCTTCCGCAAGATGGGAGCGCACAAGGCCGTGCAGAAGAAGCAGGAAGGTGTCTATTTTGCAGTATGGGCGCCGCATGCAGCGAGAGTGTCCGTTGTAGGTGAATTTAACGCATGGGATTTTGGGGCGAATGAGATGCATCGTCAGGAGCCGCTTGGGATCTACACTTGTTTTGTGCCGGGAGCGCAGGAAGGGGATTTGTATAAATTCTGTATCGAGACACAGACAGGAGAACGGATTTTTAAGGCGGATCCGTTTGCAAATTATGCGGAGCGGCGTCCGGGTACGGCTTCCCGAGTGACCGATATTTCGAATTTGAAGTGGTCGGACGAGCAGTGGCTGCAGAAGCGGAAAAAGTGGGATCAAAAGGAGAATCCGCTGGCGATCTATGAGGTACATATGGGCTCCTGGATGCGTCATCCGGGCACAGAGGATGAGGGATTTTATACCTATCGTGAATTTGCTCATTCGATTACAGATTATGTGAAGAAGATGGGGTATACCCATGTGGAGCTGATGGGGATTGCGGAGCACCCGTTTGACGGATCCTGGGGGTATCAGGTGACAGGATATTATGCGCCGACTTCCCGTTACGGGACACCGCAGGATTTTGCCTATATGATCAATTATCTGCACAGGAATGGAATCGGCGTGATCCTGGACTGGGTACCGGCGCATTTTCCAAAGGATGCGCATGGGCTGGCGGACTTTGACGGAACGCCGACATTTGAATATGCAGATCCGAGAAAGGGCGAGCACCCGGACTGGGGGACGAAGATTTTCGACTACAGCAAGCCGGAGGTGCAGAATTTCCTGATCGCCAATGCATTATTCTGGATCGAGCATTATCATGTGGACGGGCTTCGTGTGGATGCGGTGGCATCAATGCTGTATCTGGACTATGGAAAGCAGGACGGGCAGTGGGTGCCGAACCAGCACGGCGGCAATCAGAATCTGGAAGCGATCGCGTTTTTCAAGCATTTGAACAGTGTGGTTCTGGGAAGAAATCAAGGTGCTATGATGATCGCAGAGGAATCTACCGCGTGGCCGAAGGTGACAGGTGCGCCGGAGGATGACGGTCTTGGATTCAGTCTGAAGTGGAACATGGGCTGGATGCATGATTTTACCGAATATATGAAATTAGATCCGCTGTTCCGGAAAGGGGCGCATTATCAGATGACCTTTTCCATGGAGTATGCGTACAGTGAGAATTATATCCTGGTGCTGTCCCACGATGAAGTGGTTCATCTGAAGTGCTCGATGCTCAATAAGATGCCGGGACTTGGCTTTGACAAGTTTGCCAATCTGAAAGCGGCGTATGCATTTATGACGGGACATCCGGGCAAAAAGCTGCTGTTTATGGGACAGGAGTTTGCGCAGCTTCGGGAGTGGAGCGAAGAGCGGGAGCTTGACTGGTATCTGCTTGCAGAGGAACCGCATCAGCAGATCCAGAACTGGTACCGTGATCTGCTTCATCTGTACAGACACAATAAGGCGCTGTATGAACTGGATACGGATCCGGCAGGGTTTGAATGGATCAATAAGGACGATACCTTCCGCAGTATTTTCAGTTTTGTGAGACACTCCAGAGATAATAAGAAGAATCTGTTGTTTGTCTGCAACTTTACGCCGATGGAACGTCCGGATTACCGGGTGGGTGTGCCGCGCAGAAAGCAGCTGAAGCTGATTTTGGACAGTGATGATCCAAAATACGGTGGAAACGGTGTGGAGCGTCCGAAGGTATATAAGCCGGTGAAGCAGGAATGCGATGGTCAGAAGTATTCGATCGCATATCCGCTGCAGCCATATGGAGTGGCAGTGTTTGAGTTTTGAAAATAGCGTTGAGCACAAAGAGATAAAATACGACAGGAGAGCGAAAAAAGAAGCTCTTCTGTCGTATTTTGTTTGAGGAAGTAAAATAAAATCTTAAAATACGAATTTTATATTAAAAATAAAAAATATTTTTTATGAAATTGAATATAAAAATTGAAACATGGAAAAAATAGTGTTATACTGGCTGTAAAAAGGAGGCGATAAAAATGCTATGTCAGTTTTCGTTTCAGAATTTTAAGTCATATAGAGATGAAACTGTTTTTGATTTGCAGGCAACTGCAATTCCGGAATTCAAAGATAATTTGATTGTGAAAGATAAGTGTAGTGATCTTTTGCCTGTGAGTGTTATTTATGGACCAAATGGCGGCGGAAAGACGAATTTGATCCGAGCGTTATCTTGTCTTATTACAACAGTGGTGAGACCGATTCATGATTTAGGAAGTACTAGAAAGAGGGTCATTATGCAGCAAAAGGTTGTCGCAGAGCCTTTTTTATTTGATAGTGAATCGAAAGATGAGCCTACTGAGTTTGAAATTTTCTTTCGTACAGAAAAATATGAGTACCGTTACTATTTAGCTGTTTTAAAAGATGAAATATCAGCAGAAACATTGGATCGGAAAACAATAGGAGGCAAAAAGCCTGCACATATTTTTTATCGTGACGGCGAAGAGCTTACTTTAGGAACTATTTTAAGTAAAGAGAATGTAAATACCAAAGTGAATGAGAAAATGCCATTTTTATCTTTTTTGGCAATTAATTATAATATACCTGTGATAACAGAGGTTCAAGAGTGGTTTGAGTCATGTATCATTCGTAATTATGCGAACCCTGTTGCAGAATTGCAGATTATGGTATCTGATAATGAACAGACAAAGAATCAGATTATTATGTTGCTGAACGAAATGGGCATTGATGTAGAGGATTATAGATATGATGAAAAGGAAGAGCAGTTATATACTGTACGAACAATTTCGGGTAAGAAATATGAATTGCCGTTTAATCATGAATCTGATGGAACAAGAAAGTTGATTGCAGCGCTTCCGGTTATACTTGTAGCATTACAGGAAGGACGTCTGGTAATTATTGATGAGTTAGATGCAAAGCTGCATCCTAAGCTTTTGCGATACGTAATATCTATGTTTAAGAATAAAAAAATCAATAAATATGGAGCTCAGCTTTTATTTACGTCTCATGATATTGCTACAATGAAAAACACAGTATTCAGAAGAGATGAAATATGGTTTGCAGCTTTGGATGAAAACCATAGCAGCCAAGTTTATTCCTTGTATGAAATTAGACGGGAAGACAATGAAAGAGTGAACAATACAGCTGCATATGATAAGCAGTATTTGGAAGGTAGGTATGGTGCAGATCCTTATTTGCAGAACATGTTGAGTGGGGGTGAGTGGATTTGAGCCTAAAACCTCCGAAAAAAAGTGATTTAGATAAAAAATGGATGAAAAAGAGATTGGATAGAGCTATCAAGATTCAGCCAGAGTATCACCTTATTGTAACAGAAGGAACAGATACAGAACCTGAATATTTTGGTTCAATAAAGGATGTTATAAATAAGAAATATCCAGAGAAGATAAAGTTAGATGTATATGGTGAAGGTGATAATACGATTAGTTTATTTCAGAAAGCGAAAACTCGTGCGGAAGAAAGTTCAAATGTATACAAACATGTTTGGATTGTTTATGATACGGATGATTTTCCGGCAGATCATATAGATTCTGTTTTGCAATCTTGTGATACAGATAGTAATGATGAAACAACGTTTCATGCCATTTGGTCTAATCAGTGTATAGAATTATGGTTTTTATTACATTTTTCATATATGCAGTCAGATATTCATCGAGAAGAATATTGGCCAAAGCTAACGGAGTGTTTAAAACAAATTGGCGCTGGTGAGTATGAGAAAAATCGTAAAGATATGTATGAAATCTTACATCCGTATATGGAATATGCAATAGGAAATGCAAAAAGATTGAATGCGTCAAATGAGGGAAAATTACCATCTAAAGCAGCACCTGGAACAAAAGTTTATGAATTGATTGAAATATTAAAACCGTATTTGGCAGAAGAGTAGTAAGGGAAAATATCCATGGGGAAATCTTAGTTTGATTTGCTCATGGATATTTTTATGTGTGTCTGGCGGTCGCAAAATTTTTATTTTACGCTGGCAAGATAAAAAGCATACTTCAATACAGAGCCACTATAGAATATCTATTTGATTTGAATTATTAAAAATACACAAAAATAAGGGCTTAAATCCATGAAAAACAACTTTAAAATTGTTGAAAAATTACAAAAAACAAGGAAATATACTAAAAAATCAATAGTTAAGAAGCTTGAAAAAGTGATAAATCTATAAAAAATAGACAAAAACAGGGCTGCAAAATACGATGAAAAACAGACCGTTCACGTAAGAAATCGTTACTGTTCGCGAAAAAATGGTATGATTCAGCCATGGAAAAGGAAAGGACGTAAGAAGAAATGAGAAAGATTGCATTTAATGACGGCTGGACATGCAGACACGCCGGAGATTCGGGAAAGGGAAAACCGGTTACGATCCCTCATGATGCAATGCTGGATGAAAAGCGGACGCAGGAGAGCCTGGGAGGCATTAACATCGGCTGGTTTGAAGGATTTGACTATGTGTATGAGAAAGAATTTTCTGTACCGCAGGAATATGAGGATTTCAGACTTGTCTTTGAATTTGAGGGAGTCTACCGCAATGCAGAAGTGTATCTCAACGGGAAAAGAGCAGGATTTCGTCCGTATGGATATACAAATTTTTACGTAGAGGCAAATGAGTTTCTTCATTTTGGAATGAAAAATCAGATACAGGTCATTGCCCGCAATGCAGATCAGCCAAACAGCAGATGGTATTCGGGAGCAGGAATATACCGGCCTGTATCGTTATATATGCTGCCAAAGAAGCATATCGGCATCAATGGGGTAAAGATTTCCACAGTCAGTATCCATCCGGCAGTGATCGATGTAAAGGTTGAGACATCTGCATCGGGAGAACTGGAACTGGAAATTTTCGAAGGGGAGTCTTTGGTATCCGGTCAGGAGCCGGTCGCAAGCGTGAAGAAGTCTGCGGATGGAAATTTTCAGATGCAGCTGGAAATTCCGGATGCGAAATTGTGGAGTACTGAGTTTCCGTTTTTATACACATGCAGGGTGCGGTTTGAAGAAGATGAAGCAGAGGAAATATTCGGAATCCGTACGATTGAGTGGAGCGCAGAGAACGGATTTTTGATGAACGGTGAACGGGTGATCCTGAGGGGTGCGTGTATCCACCATGACAACGGTGTGCTGGGAGCCTGCTGTTATCCGGAGGCAGAGGAACGGAAGATTCGAATTTTAAAGGAAAATGGATACAATGCCATCCGCTCTGCCCACAATCCTTGTTCCAAAGCACTTCTGGATGCCTGTGACAGGCGGGGGATGCTGGTCATGGATGAATTCGTGGATGTGTGGTATATACACAAGACGGAGTATGATTATGTAAATCACTTTGCAAAATGGTGGAAGCAGGATTTAAAAGATATGGTCGAAAAGGATTACAATCATCCTTCGGTGATCTTATATTCTACAGGAAATGAGGTTTCTGAGACGGCGCAGGAGAGAGGAATCCGTCTCACGGGACAGATGACAGAATATCTGCACAGTCTGGATGCAACAAGACCGGTAACCTGCGGGATCAATATCTTTTTTAACTTCTTAAGTTCCATTGGCTTCGGCGTTTACAGTGACAAGAAGGCGAAGAAAGAAGCAAGCCGATCGGGCGGGAAGAAAAAGGCAGTAGGAAGTGAATTTTTCAATAATCTGGCAGGGATTCTTGGAAGTAAGACGATGAAGATCGGAGCAACGCTTCACGGCTGTGATGTAAAAACAAGAGATGCTTTTGCCAATATGGATATTGCAGGATACAACTATGGTATCTACCGCTATGGAAAAGATCTGAAAAAATATCCGAAGCGTTTGATCCTGGGAAGCGAGACATTTTGTTCTGACGCGTATGCTTTCTGGGAGATGGCGAAAATACATCCGAGGATCATCGGAGATTTTGTGTGGGCAGGAATGGACTATATGGGAGAAGTCGGTGTCGGTGCGTGGGAATACAGTGATTATGCGCCGGATTTCTCACATGGAGCAGGATGGATCACTGCAGGAAGTGGAAGGATCGATCTGACCGGAAAACCACTGGCCGAGGCTGCCTATACGAAGACGGCATTTGAACTGATGGAAAAGCCGGTGATCGCGGTTTGCCCGGTTAATCACACCGGGGAGAAGCACTCGCCATCAGCATGGAAGATGAGCAATGCCATTGAGTCCTGGTCCTGGGATGGATGTTCCGGGAAAAAGGCACAGGTGGAAGTGTATGCAAGAGCAGACAGGGTCGAGCTGTTTATCAATGGAAAGTCGGTTGGAAGTAAGAAGATGAAAAATGACTGCAGAACTTCCTTTGATGTGATCTATGAGGAAGGAATCATTGAAGCGATTTCTTATGATGCACAGAACCGGGAGATTGCGAGAAATGTGCTCTATACAGCGGGGAAGGAAACGATTTTAACCGGAATCCCGGAAGAAAAAGAGACGGAAGCCGGAAAGCTGTGTTTTGTGAGACTGCAGTATACAGATAAAACCGGGACAGTCAAACCGTTGAAGCGGGGAACGCTGGAAGTGCATGTAGAAAACGGAGAGCTTCTGGGGCTTGGAAACGGATGCCCGTACAATGAGCGCGGATATCGTACTTCGAAAACAGATACGTATTTTGGAGAGGCTCTGGCAGTGGTTCGGGCCGGAAAGACTGGCACGGTTGATCTGAAGGTGTCAGACGGGAAGTATGCCTGTACGTTACAGATTCCGGTAAGAAATAAAGAAGAGGTGGAAGAATGCTGAAAATATGCAGACTGACAGTAGAAAATATGGAAACAGGATGTGTGACGGATAATCCGCAGCCGAGAGTTTCCTATTGTCTGGAAAGTGACAGACAAAATGTAACATTGAAAAAAGCAGTGATTTCGATAGGAGACTGGAAGAAAGAAACAGACTGCCAGATCGCAGTGCCGTATGAGGGTAGCAGATTACAGCCGTTTACAAAATATGCGGTGCGGGTGGAAGCAGAGGATGACGCGGGAGAGCGTGCCTGGGCCAGCACGGAATTTGAGACGGGACGTATGGATACAATCTGGTCCGGACGGTGGATTACGGACGGAGAGTATCGGTTTAAGGAGGCGAAGATTTCTCCGAAGACGATGACATTTCGAACCAGGTTTTCCTGTGAAAAAGAAATTGCCAGTGCGAGACTGTACGTAACGGCGCTGGGAATTTATGAGCTGTTGTTAAATGGAGAGAAAGTCGGACAGGATTATTTTGCACCGGGATTTACGTCCTACCGGAATCAGCTGCAGTATCAGACTTATGATGTGACAGATATGCTGAATGATCGAAACGAGCTGCTTGCTGTGGTCGGCGGTGGCTGGGCAGTTGGCTCTTTCACCTATAAAAGACGGAACAGAGTGTATGCAAAGCGACAGGCGCTGCTTGGAGAGCTGCGGATTTTGTATACCGATGGAACGGGAGAGACAATCGGGACAAATGAAGAGTGGGAAGTAACGGAAGAAGGAAATTATAAAGAGACAGAGTTTTACAACGGGGAAGTGTATGATGCCACCGTGGATCTGGAGAAAATTTCCTGGAAAAAAGCAAGCTTCGAACAGGTAAAGATTCATCCAAAGATCATGGCACAGTATGGAGCGCCGGTACGTGCACACGAAGAGTTTCGTCCGGTACAGATTACAAGAGCAAAGAGCGGTATGCTGATTTATGATTTCGGACAGAATTTTGCAGGGGTGATACACGCGGCAATTCGTGGCAGACAGGGACAAAAAGTGGAGTTTCGTCACGCGGAGATTCTGATGGACGGAGAGTTGTATACAGAACCATTAAGAACTGCAAAGCAAGAAGCGGTTTATATTTGTAAAGATGGAGAGCAGACCTATTCTCCGAAAATGACATATATGGGCTTCCGCTATGTGGGTGTGCGTGGAATTGAAGAGGATCAACTGGAACTGACCGCGTTGGCACTCTATTCGGATGTGGAAGACAACGGAAACTTTTCCTGCTCCAATGAACTGATCAACCAGCTGCAGAACAGTATTCGCTGGGGAGCAAAGTCCAATTTTGTGGATATCCCGACAGACTGTCCGCAGAGAGATGAGAGAATGGGATGGACGGGAGATATTGCACTGTTTGCGCCTACGGCAGCTTACAATTTTAATATCAGCCGTTTTCTGGAGAAATGGCTGTTGGACGTGAAGGCAGAGCAGAATAAAGGCGGCGGGATTCCGGTTACGGTGCCGCTTGTCCGGGTACCGCTGCAGTGGGAGATCATGATCCCGATGGCGGTGGATCACTGGGGCGATGTCTGTATCCTGGCGCCGTGGGCGGAATATCTGGTTCGCGGAGACAGAGGGCTTTTAGAGCGGATGTATCCGGTGATGAAAAAATATCTGAAGGCATGCAAATTCTGGGCAGAGCTGTTTTCTGCGGGAAAACACCGCAGGATCTGGAAGCTTCTGCATCATTATGGAGACTGGTGTGCACCGGGTGTCGGCATGTGGGAGTGGATGGGAAGAGGAAAATGGACCGCCACCGCATGTATGGCAAATTCCAGCCGGATTCTGGCAAAGATCGCGGATATTCTGGGGCAGGAAGAGGATGCAAAGTATTACCGGAAACTCAGTCAGGAGACCGGGGAGGCATACCGGGAAATTTTGATGAAAGCAGACTGCACGGTAAAGAAAGAGTTTCAGACAGCATATGTGCTGCCTCTGTATTATCAGATGCTCTCCGGAGAGGATAAAAAGAAGACTGCGGCAAATCTGGCGCGTCTGGTGAAAAAGGACGGGTATCACATTACGACCGGATTTCCGGGAACGCCGTACGTTCTGTTTGCGCTGGCAGACAATGGGTATGAGGAAGAGGCATTTAAAATGCTCCTTACGGATACCTGTCCATCCTGGCTCTATGAGATGAAAGTCGGAGGAACGACCATCTGGGAACGATGGGATGCACTTCGGGAGGACGGCACCTGCAACACGGGAAAAGATGACGGGACCGGAGGTATGGTTTCCTTCAATCACTATGCAAGTGGTGCAGTGGGAGACTTTTTGTACCGCAGGATTGCCGGAATCGAGGCCACAGAGGGCGGATACCGCTCTTTCCGGATCCAGCCGCTGACGGGAGGAAATCTGAAATGGGCAAAGGGAAGTGTCAACACAGCCTATGGAACAGTTTCCAGTGAGTGGAAGATTGAAGATGGAATGTTTACGATCCAGGTGCAGGTTCCGGTCGGAACAACATGTACACTGGTGATGCCGGGAAATACACAGAAGGTATTGGGAAGTGGTACTTATACGTTAAAAGAAGCAATCAGGGAAAGGAATGACCGAAATGGAAAAGAATCAGTTTTTTGACAACCCGCTGATGCGGACAAAAATCACTTCGGCAAATGTAAAGCCGAAAGAAATGATACTGGGGTATTTTCTCGGTCCGTTTTGCGCATTTATTTCAAATGCAATCTTCGGGGCGTATTTAAACCGCTACTATTCGGATGTGCTTGGATGGACGGATACGGCAAAATTTGGGATTTTTTCAGCGGTTCTTCCGATGGTTTCTGTCATTTTTGTGATTCTTGGAAATCTTCTGGTAGGGCGTCTGATTGATAATACCAGAACATCTCAGGGGAAGGCGAGACCGTATATGCTGCTGTCGGCGCCCCTTGTGACAATTGCGATCGCGCTGTTGTTTTTAACACCTCAAAATGGGAGTCCATCGACTCAGATGATCTGGATCGCGCTGTCCTATAACTTTTACTATGCAGTAGCGTATCCGTTTTTCTACACAGCGCACAGCTCTATGGTGGCCCTGTCTACGAGAAACTCCGATCACCGGGGAATGTTGGCAACATTTTCCAATGCATCCGGTGTGGCTGCTGTAGGAATCGGGGCAAGTATTTTAGTGCCGATGCTGCTGCAGAGTTTTCTCTTTGTGGAAAAAGACGGCGCTATTGATACCGCACAGAGTTATCAGAACTGGCGGCTCGTGATGATCGTATTATGTGTTGTGACATTTCTGGCGATCTTGCTGGAATATTATTTCACACGGGAGCGAGTGACAGAAGAAAATATGAAGCTGGCGATCAAAGAAGAAAAGCTTCCGATGATGAAACAGCTCAAAGCCTGTGTGTCAAACGGTTACTGGTGGATCATTATCTTATATTTTCTGCTGTTCCAGTTTGGAGGTCTGGTAAAGAACGGTTCCATGAGTTATTACTCCCGCTGGATGTTTGACGGAATCACAAGTGAAGCGGCTGCGGGAACGGCAATGGGAACATTGGGGCTGATCGGAGGACTTCCGACAGCAATCGGAATGGTTCTGGCGTGGCCGATCGCAAATAAACTGGGAAAACAAAAAGCAGTGACTATTGGTCTGGCAATTTCGGTTGTGGGAGGTCTGGTCAGCTTTCTGGATATTCACAATTTTACCATTGTATGTATTGGTGTGATCTTAAAAGGAATCGGTTCGATTCCTGCAATGTATGTGACACTGGCTCTTTTGTCTGATGTACTGGACCATCTGGAGGCAAAAAATGGATTTCGAAGTGATGGATTTACGATGTCTGTGTACGGAGCGATCATGGTGGGAATGACAGGACTGGGGAATGGTCTGATCAATGCATTGCTTACAGCCACCGGATATGATGCCTCTGCGTCAGTTCAGAACGGAGGCGTGCAGTCCATGCTGGCGTTGTGTTATCTGGGGGCAGAGATCATCTGTTATGCGGTGATCGTAATCCTGATGTGTTTCTTAAAAGTAGAAAAGCATATTGAGGAAGATCAGAAGACGATTCTGCAGCATCAGAAAAAAGCGGTGTTAGAAGCCGGAGGAGTGTGGATCGAACCAGCAGAAAGACTTCGCATGGAACAGGAAGAGGCGGAGCGCATGGCAGAAGAGGCGAGAATCGAAGAACTCAAAGCATATTGTAAGAAAAAAGGCCTGGATTTTGAAATTCAGGAAGCAAGCTATCAGAAGAAACTGGCAGAGAAGAGAGCAAAAGCAGAAGCGAAGGCTCGAAAAAAACAAAAAAGCCAGTTCTCATAAAGAGTCAAAGAGGAGGAACGTTATGAGCGAGAAACGGGAAAAACAAACAAAATCAAAACGCCGCATCTGGCGCGGTGTAACTACGGCAACAGCATCTTTACTGACGCTGTCTATGTCAGCGACTCTGGTGATAGACGGGTTTCGTACGGACATTGACAAGTTTCTGGGCACTCAGAGTACAAAAATGGTGACTGAAGATGTAAGTGCAGAGGATTACACATTTCAGTCGGATTACAGCTCAACAACAGAGCTTCTGGATTCCATTGAAGATCTGGGAGAACGCATGAATGAAGAGGGCTCTGTTTTGTTGAAAAATGAGAATGCAGCGTTGCCGCTTTCCAAGGAGGAAACGCAGAAAATCTCTTTACTTGGATTCAGCAGTTATTATCCGGTACAAGGGGGCGATTTTGGAAGTACTCTCAGTGAAAATAAGGGAACGGATGCAGATACGGTAGATATGCTGGAAGCGTTTGAATCCAAGGGATTTGAGATGAATCCGACATTAAAAAAGATGTATCAGGGGTTAAAGGAAGAATTTAAATCAGAGGCAGTTCTTCCATGGGGTGTGACAACCTATTATCGTGCAACAGCACCGGCTACAACTGGAGTATTTACCAGTTTGGAACCTGAGACAGCAACGCTGGATGAGGCAGAACCAAATTGGAAAAAGAGTATGACGGATTACAATGTCATGATTGTGACACTTGCCCGTGCAGCAGGAGAAAATGCCAACTATACACCGGGAGAAGATGGGGTGAATCCAGAACAGGATCTGAATCAGGCGGATCCGCTGGGACTCTCTGACACAGAGCGTGCAATCATCGATGAAGCAGTCAATGCAAAAAAGGAAAACAATGGAAAATTGATCGTGATGCTGAATAATGCGAGTGCCATGGAAATTGAAGAGATCAAAAACAATACAGGCGTAGATGCGATTTTGGAAGTCGGACTTCCGGGAGGTTATGGCTTCTATGGTGTAGCAGATGTACTCAGTGGAGAGGTGAATCCGTCCGGACATCTTGCGGATACTTATGCAGTGGATAACTCAAGCTCTCCTGCAGCGCAGAATTATGGGAACTATGAGTGGACAAATGCGGATTCTGCATATTCCATCAATTCCGAGATTGTAGAAGCAGAAGGGATCTATACAGGATATAAATATTACGAGACAAGATATGCGGATACAGTATTGGGACAGGGAAATGCTTCTGACAAGACCGGAAGTTCCAATGGAAAAGCATGGAACTATGAAGATGAAGTTTCGTATCCATTTGGATACGGACTGTCTTATACAACATTTTCTCAGACTCTGGACAGTCTGGATGTGAATCTGGAAGATAAGACAGTGACAGCCAAAGTAACTGTAAAAAATACTGGAGATGTGGCAGGAAAAGATGTGGTACAGTTGTATACGTCTCTTCCGTATACGGAATATGATAAAGAACATGCGGTAGAAAAAGCAGCGGTACAGCTTCTGGATTATGAAAAAACAGGTGTGCTGCAGCCGGGAGAATCTGTTACTGTCGAGATTACAGCAGATGCGCAGGATATGGCAAGCTGGGACAGCACATGTGACAATGCGGCAGGAACAAAAGGAAACTGGATCCTGGATGCAGGAGACTATTATTTTACAGTCGGAAATGGTTCTCATGAGGCGGTCAACAATGTGCTGGCAGCACAGGGTATGACAAAGGCGAACGGAATGACGGATGCAGGAAATGCAGCAAATGTGAAGAAATGGACACTGGATACATTCGACTCTGAGACATTTGCGTATTCGAAAAACGGAACAGCGGTAGAAAATCAGCTTCAGGACATGGATTTGAACTACTATATGCCAGATACAGTAACATACTTATCAAGAAGTGACTGGAAGGCAACATGGCCAAAAACATACAAGGATCTGACAGCGACAGATGAAATGATCGAAGTGATGAAAAATGATCTGGTAGATATCAAGGAACAGGGAAATCCGGATGAAGTTACATTTGGCGAGGACAATGGGCTGACACTTGCAAGCCTGAAAGGTGAGACGGACTTGACAAATGAAAAATGGACAGATTTGATTGATCAGATCACACTGGAAGAAGCGATGATCCGTACTGGATTTGGTGGAACCAGTACAAAATCAATTGTATCGATCGTGTCTCCGGAGGCAGTACAGAATGACGGACCGAACGGATTTAATTCTTATACATTGGGACAGTACGCAAATACAGATACAGATTCCGCAGATCCGTATGTCATCGATCCGGATGACAAGAATCTGAATTACAAATTCGGAACAATGAGTAATGAAACAGTGATTGCGCAGACATTTAGTAAAGAGATGGCTGCAGAGTACGGAGCTGTGACCGGAAATTATTCCATCTGGTCAAATCTTCCAATCCTCTGGGGTGCAGGAACGAACCTTCACCGTACACCTTACAATGCAAGAAACCATGAGTATTATTCTGAAGATGCGATTTTGACAGCATATCAGGCAGCAGCTTACATTGCAGCAGGAAAAGAATACGGATGTATCATAGCGCCGAAACATTTTGCATTCAATGATACAGAGATCAACCGTTCCGGTATTGCAACATTTATGACAGAGCAGAAAGCACGTGAGAATGAACTGCGTGGAACACAGGCAAGTGTGGAAGATGCACAGACACTTGGTATGATGACAACATTTAACAGAATCGGATGTACTGCAGGGAATGCACATTATGGTCTGCTGATGAATATTCTCCGCAAAGAATGGGGATTCCAGGGGCTGATGTCAGAAGACTTTATCCAGGATGCAAACTACAGTGTGTTAAAAGAAGCGGTACACTGTGGTGTAACGATGACTTGCAATACTGGTGACAGTAATATGGAAGCTGTAACAGCAAAATGGAATTACTGGACCACAGAGGCGGTCAGCAAAGATGCGTCTATGATGCAGGATCTGAAAAATGTTATGATGTGGCAGAATTATGCGCTTGCAAATTCCAACGCAATGGATGGATTGAATGAGACTTCACAGATTAAGGATGTGCGTACATGGTATGATAATGCATTGACAGCAACATCGGCAGTGTTGGCTCTGCTTACACTGGCAGCAGCTGCGATGTATATAAGAGATGCCAAGAGACGTAAAAACAGTTAAGGGAGGGTATGTTATGAATTTTATCAAAAAACAGGCTGCAGGCTTTTATCTGATGCTGCTTGCACTAATTCTTGGAACAGCAGGAATCGTATTTTATGTGATCAACTGCAACACGGCATATTTTTCCAATCTTGGAATCAGCTGGGGAGTTGTAGGATGTCTTGTGGCAGGAGTGGTTCTGGAAATTCTTTTTGTGGCCGGACAGGAAAAGTCGCCGGAAATGCCGGTACTGGATATTCTTCCGATTCTGGCGGGAGTGCTTTTGATGGCAGGATTTGTATTTTTTGTCCGCCTGAGAGTGAACAGCATTGCGACTATTTTATCATTTGAAAGAAATGCGCAGACTATGGCGGATTTGTCCAGTGCGATCATCGGAATGGGATGTACTCTGGCAGCAGTTATCATGACGATTATCTCTTCATTTTTCAGAACAGTAAGAGAGGAAAAATAGAGAAGAGTGAAGGGTGTCTTATTACAGGCACCCTTATTTTGACGTTTGAAAACAGGCTTGGTATACTAAGAAAAAACAACCGATAAAAACAGTTGAGAGGAGACGAAACAATGATTCGAATTGCACTGGTAGAAGATGATCCGGCGTATGCAGAGCAGCTGCTTTCTTACTTGAAAGAATACGAGAAGGAGAGTAAAGAGAGGATCAGCGTACAGACATTTTCGGATGGGGAAGATATTGTAACAGAGTATCGGGCAGACTACGATATTATCCTTATGGATGTGGAAATGAAATTTATGGACGGCATGTCGGCTGCAGAAGAAATCCGGAAGATGGATACCGAAGTTGTGATTATTTTTATTACAAATATGCCGCAGTATGCGATACAGGGATACCGGGTGGATGCCCTGGACTATGTATTAAAACCAGTTTCTTATTTTGCGTTTACGCAGCGGATCGACCGAGCACTGACGAGACTGAAAAAGCGGGAGAAGAAATATCTGACGATTGCAGTGAAGGGCGGTATGATGAAGTTGGATCTTTCGGAGATTTGCTATGTGGAAGTGCAGGATCATGATCTGATCTATCACACAGTCGGGCAGGATTACAGAACAAAAGGCACGATGCGGGATGCAGAGGAAAGTCTGGCGGATGGTATGAAAGAGGAGCGGTTTTTCCGGTGTAACCGGTGTTATCTGGTGAATCTGGATTTTGTGGAAAATTTTCAGGGGAGTGACATCACCGTGAATGGAGACTGTATTCAGGTAAGCCGCGCAAGAAAGAAGGCATTTTTAAATGCGCTCAATGATTTTATGAATGGGGTGGGAAAATAGATGAGTGTGCAGGAAATGATCAATACTCCGGGATATTATTATTCGCTGGCATACTGGCTGGCAGCGTTCATTGTGACCTGCACGAATGAGAAGAGAATCCAGGGTATAAAACGATATGTGACACATTTGATATTTCTGGCAGCAATCGTGGGGTTTATGGAGATTACAGATGGTGTGAGGACCAGTTTGTTTCTTCCGTGTATGTTGGTGTCGGTTTCTCTGTTTTTGATCTATATTTACCGATGCTGTCAGTTTTCACTTGCCGAGGCTGGCTATTATTGCGCGCGAGCGTTTATCAGTGGAGAATTTGCCGCATCTTTCGGCTGGCAGATTTATTATTATGCAGTGAAGACATTTCAGATCAATCATGTGAAAAGTGTCCAGTGGGTGCTCCTTGTGATCGTGTATGCGGTCATATTTGGAATTTTATATCTGCTGGAAAAGTATTTGCAAAAAGGCGGCAAAGAAATGCATATCAATCGTCGGGAGCTGTTTACGGTTCTGATTATTACAGCTGCGGTGTTTGCAGTCAGTAACCTTAGTTATATTGATAAGGACAGTCCGTTCAGCAGTCAGTTTGCAGCGGAAATGTTTATTATCCGGACCCTGGTAGATATGAGTGGAATGGCGGTTCTCTATGCGTACCACATTCAGGTGCGGGAGCTGCAGATGAAATTTGAGGTGGACACGCTGCAGAATATTTTACAGATGCAGTACAAAAATTATCAGCTTTCTCAGGAGAGCATCGAGATTGTCAATCAGAAGTATCATGATTTGAAGCATCAGATCGCACTTTTGAAATCGGAAGCGGGCAGCCGAAAATCGGTAGAGTATCTGGAGAAGATGGAAAAAGAAATCAAGATTTATGAAGCCCAGAATAAGACGGGGAACAAAGTGTTGGATGCTGTTCTGACAAGTAAAAGTCTGTATTGTCAGAATAATGGGATCGGACTGACGTGTGTGGCAGACGGAAGTGCGTTGAATTTTATGGAAGATATGGACATCAGTGCATTGTTTGGGAATATTCTGGATAATGCTATTGAAAGTGTGCAAAAGCTGAATGAACAGGAAAAACGGCTGATCCATCTGTCCGTTGCAAAGCAGAAACAGTTTCTCAGAATCCGGTGTGAGAATTATTGTGAAGAGCAGTTAAAGTTTGAAAACGGAATGCCTGTCACAACAAAGAAAGATCGCCGCTTTCATGGGTTTGGCATGAAGAGTATCAAAAGTACGGCGGCGAAATACGGTGGTTCTGTGACAACAGATTTGAAAAAGAACTGGTTTGAACTGCGGATCCTGATTCCACTTTCCTGAAAAAGTGTTTGCGGAGCAGGCAAAACAGAGCTACAATATGAAGTAAACAGGACAGGCATTGGGGAAGAGAAAAGATGCCGGACAGGAGAGCTTATGAGTATCGAAAAAACAATATTTGGAACCACAAAAGATGGAAGAGAAGTAACTGCCTATACGCTGCGCAACATTCGGGGAATGCGTGTGAAGATCAGCAGTCTCGGAGCGGCAATCGTATCCGTGGAGATGAAAGATTTTGCGGGAGAGCGCAAGGATATTGTGCTTGGATATGACAAAGTATCGGATTATGAAGAGAACGGAACTTTCTTCGGGGCAGCAGTCGGACGGGGGGCAAACCGGACAGAAGGCGCCGGATTTGTGCTGGATGGGACAGAGTATCACCTTCCGAAAAATGAGGGAGAGAATAACCTGCACAGTGGACCGGACAGTTATGCGTTCCGCCTCTGGGATTGTGTGAAAGAGGAGGAAGACAGTGTTTCTTTTCATCTGGACAGCCCGGATGGAGACCAGGGATATCCGGGGAACTTCTCGATTACCGTGACCTATACCCTGACAGATCAAAATGAGTTGAAGATCCACTATGAAGGAGAATCTGATCAGACAACGATCGTGAATATGACGAACCACACTTACTTTAACCTGAATGGACATAACTGCGGCAGCGTAAGACGTCACTGGATAAGACTGCAGGCATCTTCGTTTACACCGGTAAAAGAGACCGGTTCGATTCCGACAGGAGAGATTTGGCCGGTGGAAGGTACACCGATGGATTTCACAAAAGGAAAAGTGATCGGAGAAGAGCTGGCATCCGACTATCATCAGATGCGTCTGGTCAAGGGATATGATCACAACTTTGTCATCGATGGATGGGATCAGACACTGCGCAAGATTGCAGAGGTGGAAGGAGAGCAGTCCGGAATTACCATGAAAGTATATACGGATCTTCCGGGTGTGCAGTTCTATACCGGAAACTTCCTGGAGGGAGTCAGAGGAAAACGCAACATGATCTACCACGATAACTCCGGCTTCTGTCTGGAGACACAGTATTATCCGAATGCGGCGAATGAGGAAAGCTTCCCGTCACCGGTACTGAAAAAAGGAGAAAAATACGACACCACGACAATATATCAGTTTGGAGTGAGATAATCACATAAAAGTTCCCGGCAGAAATTTTCTGCATATTTCTCTGGACAGCGAAAAACTTGCAGATTTAATTTTACAACCGAATGGAATTCAGATTATTTTTTGATAAAAGAAAAAATAAGGCAGGATGACAAGGAATAAATCCTTAAGCATCCTGCTTTACTTTATACGGTATCATTCCTCTTGATATATCCCGGATTGTCTACATTTGCAATAATTTCTTTGGCGTGTAAGAGCTTTGCACGCTTGTCTACCACCTGATTTTCCACATGAACGTCTTCTCCTACATAAGCGCCCGGAAGGAGAACGGTATTCCTTACAACAGCACCTTTTTTAATCATGCATCCACGTCCGATCACAGAGTTTTCCACAGTGCCTTCGATCAGGCATCCGTTGGATACGAAAGAGGTTTTTACATTTGCAGTCTCAAAATATTGAGTCGGACAGGAATCTGTCGTTTTTGTATAGATCGGCCAGTTATCATCAAACAGACTGAAGGCGGATTTAAAATCGAGCAGGGAAAGATTCGCTTCGTAATAGCTTTTCAAATCTGTAATGGCGGCAAAGAAGCCACGGTGGGAAACTCCGCGGATATCCAGTTCGCTGCATTCTATATTGATGACTTGGGGCAGTGTGTACATAGAGGACATATCATGCCCTTTTTTGATCAGGTCGATAAACAGTTCTTTTTTCATTACATAAGTATCCATGAAGATATTTCTGTTTTTTGCATTTCCTCTGTTTTTTTCAATCGAGAGAACACCTTTCTGGCGGTTCAGATTCAGAAGATCACAGTTTAAGAAGTGATCCTTTGCATTGTCAACAGAATGATACAGCAGCGTAATATCCGCTTCGGAGTCGATATGGCTCTGTAACAGTGAATCAAAGTTCATGGAGTATACCATGTAACTCGGGGCAATGATCACGTACGGGCAAGGTGTATTTTCAATACACTCTATGTTTTCTATGTAAGCTGCAATTTCGTTGTCATAAATGCTGTTTTCAATTCCGTTTTCAGAAAAGAGGATTCGGACTTTTCCACGTTTGGAGTTGATATTGTAATGTCTTCCGGTTCCGATATGTTCGGTAAGAGAACGGGGCTTTTGATTAATATACACCTGAATCTGGTCAATGCCGCTGTTGCTCATATTGGAAAGCGGAAAATCGATGACACGGTATCTTCCGAGGAAGGACATGGCACCGATCGGACGGTAAGACTGCAGTCCTTTTACCCAGATGTGGTTTCCGGAAAAGTTGATGATTCCTAATGCCTTGCTCATATTATTCTGCTCCTTTCACACGTTTTGCAACAAGTTCGATATGTTCGCTGTCCGGACTGCCTACTACGGCATTTTTCCCGATCCGCACTCCGTCAGCGACCAGGGCGCGCTGTACGACAGCTCCTGCTTCGACAATCACTCCCGGCATGAGTACACTGTCAATGACTCTGGCGCCGGTATCGATCTTGGCACTGGTAAATAACACGGAGTTTTTGACTTCACCGTCGATCATGCAGCCCTGGGTAATGAAAGAGCGTTTAATATCGGCGTTTGGTCCGATATAATGAGGAGGTGTTGTCGGATCTTCCGTATAGATCTTCCATGCGGGATCGTTGAGATCCAAAGCATTATTTTTGTCCAGAAGATCCATATTTGCTTCCCAGAGAGAGTCGATTGTTCCAACATCTTTCCAGTAGCCCTCAAATTTATAGGCATAAAGATCTTTCCCATCATTTAACAGCGTAGGAATGATATCTTTTCCGAAATCGTGGTTGGAATCCGGATTTTTCATATCTGTCAGCAGCATTTTGCGAAGCAGCTTCCAGTTAAAAATGTAAATCCCCATGGATGCCAGATTACTTTTTGGGTGTTCCGGTTTTTCTTCGAACTCTACGATACGTCCTGTAGAATCGGTATTCATAATCCCGAACCGGCTTGCTTCTTTGATCGGTACTTCGATCACAGCAATCGTGGCATCTGCACCGCAGGTTTTGTGATAATTTAGCATGGCATCATAATTCATCTTATAAATATGATCACCGGACAGGATCAGAATATATTCCGGAGCGTAGGTGTCAATAAAATCGATGTTCTGGGAAATCGCATCTGCAGTCCCCCGATATACATCCAGATTGGAATCTGCTTTCTCACGTGGAGGCAGTACATAGACTCCACTGTCTTTGGCATCCAGTCCCCAGCGTCTGCCTGCCGCAACGTAGCTGTTCAGCAAGATCGATTCATACTGCGTGAGCACACCGACAATATCAATTCCACTGTTGGCGCAGTTGGAGAGTGGAAAATCGATGATACGGTATTTTCCGCCGTATGAAACCGCGGGTTTTGCCACTTTATTTGTCAGGTCATGCAGGCGGGTGCCTCGTCCGCCCGCTAGGATCATTGCTAACATATTATTTTGCTTCATAGTGAATCCTCTCTTTCATAAACTTTTATATATTATACAATTTTTTAGTAGATTTTTCTATGATTATGTGCAAAATGTTGTATATATATCTGATTGAGAAAGGGAAGACGTAAAACGAATTGCAAATACCACAAGAATGAAGTATGCTGACAGATAGAATCAACAGAGGAAAACAAAAAACGGAGGTGCACAATGAAATTATTGGAATTTTGGGAGGAAATATCCCTGATGCCGGACGCTGTGCGGCAGCTTGAAACGCTGGAGATCACAGAAGGGGAATATGAGAAGCTGCGGGAGTTATTTCTCAGAGATGTGAATTTGTTTTATGAAGCAGTGAAAAAAAGAGAAGATTTCCGGCTGGTATTTTTATATTGTTTTTCAAAAATGGCCTGTGAGGTTTATGATCGGTATTGTGAACAGGGGATTTCCAGACGGGTTTACCGGGATACGTTTTATGATCTGACATTGTGGTGTGAAAATTGTTATAAAGCGTATGGAGAATATGGGATTGCGCAGTACGACTGGTTTTGCAGACATCTGGATATGAGTCTGTTTCGGCTTGGGCGTCTGGAATTTGAGAGGATCCCGTCTTTATGGGAGATACAGACAGACGGGATATCGGTTCACAAAGGAGATCCCGTGATCAGCGTGCATATCCCGCAGGGAGAGAAGCTGGAGCTTGATGCCTGTCTGGATTCATTTCGTCAGGCAGAACAATTCTGGAAGGAGAAGCAGGTATATCTTTGTCATTCCTGGCTTTTATATCCGGGGCTCAAAGAAATTATGAAGCCGGAATCTAATATTTTGCAGCTCCAGACATTGTTTCATATTGTTGCGGTTGATTTTGAGGGGAGAGAGGCAGAAGAGAGGATTTTCGGAGAATTGGAGACGGATCCCCGAAACTATGCAGAGGACACCAGCCTGCAGAGAGCAGCCAGAAAATATCTGCTATCCGGGGAGAAGCTTGGGAGCGGACTTGGGGTATGGACAGGCGAGGAAAAAGACGCAAATACAGCAGATCATATTCACACATGGATACAGGAACACACAGAAGAACTGGTTAACACAGCAGATTACATTTTTCGGCATCCAGAACTTTCCAAAGAAGAAGTCGTATCTTCAGCCTGTCTTTCTGACTATCTGGAAGAAAAAGGATTTCGTATCACAAAAGGAATCGCAGGGCTTCAGACCGCATTTGTTGCAGAGTGGGGAACAGGAAAACCGATACTTGGATTTCTGGCAGAGTATGACGCTCTTCCGGGTCTTGGCCAGGAGCCGGTCTGCACGTATCAGCCGCTGAAAACGCCGGGGCACGGATGCGGACACAATCTGCTTGGCACAGCCTGCGCAGGGGCAGCCTGTGCCTTGAAAGAGCGGATGGAAAAAGCGCAGCTTTCCGGAACAATCCGGGTATATGGCTGTCCGGCAGAAGAAATCATCATCGGAAAGATCCAGATGAATGAAGCGGGGGTGTTTGATGATCTGGATGCGGCGATCACCTGGCATCCTTTTGACCGGAATCGGGTGAGTTATGATATCTGGCAGGCGCAGGACATGAAGAATTACAAATTTTACGGAGTCAAAGCACATGCGTCCAAACATCCGGAGCTTGGCAGAAGTGCACTGGATGCGGCAGAACTGATGAATGTGGGAGTGAATTATTTACGGGAACATGTGGCGGATGATGTTCGGATTCATTATACATATACGAACACAGACGGACCGGCGAATATCGTGCCGGATTTTGCTTCTACGAATTACTTTATCCGTTCATCCAAACGTTCCAGGACAGAGGATGCATCGAACAGAGTGGATGACTGTGCGAAGGGTGCGGCTTTGATGACCGGAACGAGAGTGGAGATCGAGCTTGTGACGAGCAATCAGGAAATGAAAGTGAACCGTCCGCTGGCAGAAGCCTTTTATCAGGCGATGACAGAAACTTCACTCCCGGAATATACAAAAGAAGAACTGCAGTTTGCAGAAACCATCACAAAAGAAGCGGGATTGATCAATGACGGAAATTATTTTGGAGGTCTGGAACCGTTGGAAGATCAACCTGTTTTGCTGGCGATCGGAACGGATGTGTCGGAAGTCAGTCATACCGTGCCGACTGTGATGCTCAGTGCTGCTACGATGTGTAAGGGTACACCGCTGCATCACTGGAGTGCAGCCGCACAGTCCGGAATGAGCATCGGGCAGAAGGGAATGCTGTATGTGGCAGAATGTATGGCGAAAGGGGCGCTTGGTCTTCTTGAAGATCCAAAGATTCTGAAAGAAGCATGGAGAGCGCATCAGGAATAACAATTTTTCAAAAACTGCATATGGTAATCCGGGAGGTGGTAAGATGTTTTCAGAGATACAGACCATTCCGGATGCCGCTGCAGAGATCAAAGGAAGCCCGGAATTTCCAAAAATCCGGGGAATGGTATATTTTTTCGGAGTTCACAATGGAACGATCGTGGCAGCCGATATCCGCAATCTGCCTGACGGAAATGCGTTTCACGGATTTCATATTCATGAGGGAACCTGTCAGGGAACAAAAGCGGAATCCTTTGCACAGGCGGACGGACACTACAATCCGACAAATGCCATGCACCCGCAGCATGCAGGAGATATGCCTTCACTTCTGGCAAATGACGGAAATGCATTTTTGATCTTTTACACAGACCGGTTTCATCCCGAGGATGTGATCGGAAGAGCGGTTATCATACACGCACATCCGGATGATATGACAACCCAGCCTTCCGGAAACTCCGGCGCTATGATCGCGTGCGGAGAGATCCGGGAAATGAAGGCAGAATAAGAAAAGCCTAATCTTCCGGGCAGATATCCTTTTTTAGGAACACATATTCTGTCCCGGAAGATAGAGACTCTTCGAAAGCAAATCCAAGTCCGGTGAACTGTTTCAGATCTTCTGCAGTCTGAATCTGGTGTTCTGCCATCCAGCGGACCATTTCTCCCCGCGCCATTTTCGCGAGCGTGGCTTTCACCTTTACTTTTCCCTGAACGAACTCGCCGAAAACGCAGGTGACGCAGTGTACGTCTTCTGTCAGATAAGGAAGTACTGCTTTGCTGTATTCTGCGGAAGCGAGATTGATGAGCTCTTTCGGAGAGTCTTTCTCAAATTTACAGTACAATGCCTGATATAGCTGATTGTTCCAGAAATGATACAAATCAGTGGCATTCTCAGTTTCCAGTTTGGTCTGCATCTCCAGACGATAGGGAATGACAGCATCTGAAGGGCACAGAACACCATAAAATCCGGAAAGAATGTTCAGATGCCGGTTTACGTAGTCCCACTGTGTATCAGAAAAGATGCCCGGTGCGAGGTATTGGTATTGGATCCCTTCATAGGCGAGAACAGCGGGAGTGACAGCGTCAGCCGGTGTAAATTCGCACAGTCTTTTTGTATTTTGAAGTGCCAGTTTTTCACTGCATTTCCAAAGTTTCTGCAATTCTTCAAATGACATCTGCTTTAGCGTCTGATATAAAAGGTCTGTCTGTTCTGCAAAAACAGGTGTGGTGGCAGTGCCGGGAAATTCTTCGCATATATTCATTTTTTTCGCAGGTGAAATGATGATTTGAATCATAAATGGTGGTTCTCCTTTTCTTGTGTATGCTCTATGACAACGTTTGTTTCTGCATCCAGTATGCTTCTTAATTCCTCCAGCCGCGGATCGCCTTTGAAGTAGGAGGCTCCCGTAAGTGAGATTGAATGCATAATCAAAATCCGGTGGATTTTTTCCCTGATTGTGTTGCAGGATCGTTTCTGCTTTATCCAGTGCCTTTACCAGATGTGCTTCCGGGATGGAGCAGTTGTTGTATTCGTTCCACAGGGAAAGAAATTCTGACCGTTTTGGCTCGGGGAGAAGCTGGAAGATCCGACAAATATCAAGGTATTCCTGTTTGGATTTTGCAAGGGGATCCGTATTGGAAATTGCAGGAATATCTCCGGCATAGAGTTCTCCGAGATCGTGGATCAGACACATGGAAAGCACTTTTTTAGCGTCCAGCTCCGGAAATTCATCGATCAGAGTCAGAGCAAGCAGCGCAAGACGAAAAGAATGTTCTGCCGTACTTTCCTGTCGTCCTGTTTTGGTCCAGGCAGTGCGGGTGACAGATTTGATCCCCTCTACGGTGCGGATAAAATCCAGGTATTCGTTGAGATGTTCCATAGAATCTCCTCCTTGTGAAAAGTTCAAAATAAAAGGTTATAATTGATGTAAACAATAATTATCATACGATATTTTCGGATGGAAAGTCTACCATAACAGGCAGAAAAGTGTTATTATCAACAACAAAGTACAACAAGGAGTTTTTAGTATGAAGAAAATAATTTTAGGGTCAGCTTCACCGAGGCGAAAAGAGCTTTTATCACAGATCGGGGTTCCGTTTGAAGTGCGTGTCAGCAATAAGGAAGAAGTGTATACAAATACGGTTCCAAAGGAGATTGTAAAAGAGCTGGCGCTGATGAAAGCGGAAAATGTGGCATCCGAGATCCCGGCAAGGAATGTGATCGTGATCGGTGCGGATACGATCGTTGTGCATGAAGAACAAATTCTGGGAAAACCAAAGGATGAACAGGAGGCTTTTGAGATGATCCGGTCACTGCAGGGAGATACACATCAGGTATATACGGGTGTTGCGGTTCTGGATTTTGATGAAAACGGAGAAAAAACGGTGATCAGCCACGCAGTGGAAACAAAAGTTTCTGTCAATCCGATGAGCACAGAAGAAATCCAGAAATATATAGAGAGCAAAGAACCTATGGATAAGGCCGGGGCTTACGGAATTCAGGGGAGATTTTCCGCATTCATTGAGAAGATCGAAGGGGACTATTTCAATGTCGTAGGACTTCCTGTTTCTTACGTATATCAGGTGTTAAAAGAACTGGGGGAGGTATAAGATGCGAGGCAGAAAAACAGCGGCAAACTGCGAAAGCTGCATGAATTATGAATATGATGACGATTATGAGTGCTATGTCTGTACGCAGGATCTGGATGAAGATGAGATGGTGAGATTTGTGCAGGGAGATTTCAGAGAGTGCCCGTATTATCAGGTGGGGGATGAATACCGGGTGGTGAGGAAGCAAATGTGAGAGTAGGGAGAAAGTTCCGTTGAATTCTTTCTGTATTGTAACAGGGGCTGGCTCCACTGCGCAAATCCGATGGAATGTTTCTAATTTGGATGCGCATATCGCCCAGAGGGGCTCCATGCGATCCGAATAAGAAACAAAACCATCTGTATATGCTTGCTTTGCCTAAAATGCCCCTTTATACAACACAGAAAGAATTAACTGGAGCTTTCCACCCGTAAGAGAGTGATGAAGTCGGGATGTGTATTTCCCCGCTGTGCTACAATGATTTGTTTATGAAAGCTACATATATTCACAAACTTCCGCCATTTTCCCGCAGCCATTTCTGTGCTTTTCGGTAATCGGGCAGTACGGATTCTACAATATTATAAAAGGCTTTTGAGTGATTCATTTCCAGACGGTGGGCGAGTTCATGTACAACGATGTAGTCCACGATTTCTTCCGGAGCGAAGATCAGACGCCAGTTATAGTTTAAATTTCCGGCGCTGGAGCAGCTTCCCCAGCGGGTTTTCTGTTCCCGGATGGAGATACGGCCGTAGGTAACGCCCATGATACGGGCATAATATTCTGTCTTGCGTGTAAAAATATCCCGTGCAAGCTGGATGTATCGTTTCCGGTCATTTTCAGAAATCTGAGGTTTTTCAGAAGATTGCTCAAGACGCTGAGATGCCGAGTCCAGATGCTTTAGGATCCAGGCTTGCTTTTCGTAAAGAAATGTATCAATGGTCGGGGCAGGACAGTTTTTGGGTGCCCGGACACGGACCGTCGCCTGTGCAGTAATCTGAATTGCGAGGGATTTTCTGTCACTGTATATGACTTCATAAGGAAAGGGATGCTGCATGAAATTCTCCTTTGTAACAATTATTTTAGTTTCAGTTTAGAGAAAACAAAAAGAAAGTGCAAGATATAATTTATAAAAAGGTTTTGTTGTTTTTGTAGAAAATATGAATTGCTTTATTCTGGGAAAAGAGTGTATAATAAATTTATTCGTAAGCTGTATTCTTGCAGCACTTTTGAGTTTTAAAAGTTCAGAAGAATCTAAGGTTCAATATTCAGGCCAATCAGCCGGTATTTATCCAATGTTTTGAAATAAGATCTTTGCTGATGGAAATAATACAGAAAATGACTGTTGAAAGGGTTAAATTTATCATAGTAGAAAGCAGGTGAGAACATGATTGATAAGAACTATTTTGGCGAAGGAAAGAATATTGAATTTAAAAGAGAAATTCCAGGTAATCATGAGAAATTTTTAAAAGATATTATTGCATTTTCTAACAGCACAGGTGGGAAAGTGATAGTAGGAATTGAGGATGAAACAGGGACTGTTTATGGAATTGGCGAACAAAGCCCATTTAAATTGTCGGATTCCATTTCTAATATGGTTTCAGATGCGTGTACACCACAGATTGAACCGGATATTTCAATCCAGACAATAGAAGAAAAAACGGTACTTGTCATAGATATTGTTCCTGGAAAGTTCAGACCTTATTATATTGCGAAAAAAGGAAAAGAGACTACAGCTTTTATTCGAATTAATGGAACAAGCAGACCTGCTGACGCAAGAAAATTAAAAGAGTTAGAGTTGGAAGGCCAGAATATTTCCTATGATTCACTACAGGAAATAGGAAGAGAATTTGACAAAGAAAAGGCATTGAAACTTTGCGAAACAATGAAAAAGATAGCAGTTATATCCTGTAAAACAGACGAAAAAAATGCAGCAAAGGACATGACTATAGAGAAGCTTGAAGATTTTGGAATTCTTTGTAGGGTAGGGAGAACGCTCTATCCGACACATGCATTTGATCTGATGACAGATAACAAAAGTAAAGCATCAAAAATTCAATGTGCATTATTTAAGGGAACAATCAGAGATGTTTTTATTGATCAAAAAGAATTTGATGGGCCAATTTACGAACAGGTGGAAAAAGCATATCAATTTGTTTTAAGGCATATTAATATGGGGGCAGAAATCGGAGGGATATATAGAAATGATTCTTATGAACTTCCAGTATCTGCTATTAGAGAAATGATTGCCAATGCTGTTGTACACAGGAGTTATGTAGATAAGTCTTGTATTCAGGTGAGCATTTTTGATGACAGAGTTGAGGTGTTATCACCTGGGATGCTTTATGGTGGATTGGATATTGAAACTGCAAAGTTAGGAAAATCTACTTGCAGAAATGAAGCGATTGCAGAAGCGTTTCATTATATGCATATAGTAGAGGCATGGGGAACAGGGATACCGAGAATTATAAACAGATGTAGAGAGTATGATTTACCTGAACCGACATTTGAAGAGTTTGGAAATGGATTTAAGGTTACAATGTTTAGGAAAGTAAGCAACGCTAATGAAAAAGTAAGCAACGCTAATGAAAAAGTAAGCAACGCTAATGAAAAAGTAAGCAATGACAATGAAAAAGTAAGCAACACTTTTGAAAAGTATTTGCCATTATTCAAGGAAGCAGAGATTACGGAGAAATTTATTGAGAATAGTGGCAGAGTATTTCTGGAAAGTGGAGTAGACAAACCATTTGGACAGGCAAATATTATGGAATGGTTAGGATGTTCAAAATCCAAAGCAACAAATGTTATGAATGCAATGAAGGCAGCGAAAGTCATAAAAAAAGTCACAGGACTGGGTGCAGGGAAGTATAAGTTTATAGAACTATAGAAAAAAGAGAAGGTCTCTCAAGGAAGGCACCCCAACAGAACAATCTTGCAATCCCGATGTTATCTTTCTATAATATTCTTAAGTGTAAAGGAAATGGAAGTATCGTTTGAAATGATACAGAAGAGCAGAAAGGGAGCGGGGAATGAAAGAAAAGAAAGAGAAAAAACAAAACGGCTATTTCCGCCATATGGCGGAAGCGATAAAAATGGAACTCAGGGAACATAAAAGCTCATTTATGGTGTATCTTATTTTGCGGATTCTTGTGATCGTGATGCTGGTGCTCCAGGTTTTAAATCAGAATTATGAAAACGTATTTTTATGCATTCTGACACTTTTGCTTCTGATTGTTCCAAGTTTTGTGCAGGTAACGTTTAAAATAGAGCTGCCTACAACGCTGGAGATCATCGTATTGTTTTTTATATTTGCAGCGGAGATATTAGGTGAGATCAATGAATTTTATCTGCTGTTTCCGTTCTGGGATACGGTGCTGCATACGCTGAATGGATTTCTGGCAGCGGCAATCGGATTTTCTCTGGTGGATCTGCTGAACCGGAGTGAGCGTACCGTCTTTAATCTGTCACCGGTGTTTACAGCGATCGTGGCATTTTGTTTTTCTATGACGATTGGAGTTGTATGGGAGTTTTTTGAGTTTGGGATGGATCAGTTTCTCGGATATGACATGCAGAAGGATACGGTTCTTTCTGCAATCACATCGGTCATGCTGAATCCGGACGGAAGAAATATTCCGGTGACGATCGATCAGATCAGGGAAGTGATGATCAATGGACAGCCATTGGGGGTGGGCGGATATCTGGACATCGGACTGATCGACACAATGGAAGACTTGTTTGTGAATTTTATCGGTGCAGCAGTTTTTTCAGTGATTGGATTTTTCTATGTGAGAAGCCGTGGAAAGGGCGTTGCAGGCAGATTTATTCCGAGAAGAAAAAGAGCGGAGAGAGATTTCCTTAAAATTGCAAGGGAACAATCTCTGGAAGAGTCTGAAAATAAGGAGAAAATACAGTCTCAAAAGAGAGAATAAGGTGGAAATGGGACTTTTTGTACACAGAATTGTGCTTCTATGTGCAGAAAGTCCTCTTTTTTTATGGTTTCAGAGAGTATTTCCACAAACAGAACGACAGGTATTTCACAATATTATGGAAGTTTGATGAAAAAAGTGCAAATGAATTACTGTATATTAGTGAAAAAGGAATGGTATAAAATAAAAATGACGAAAAGTCAGTAAAATAAGGTTGAAATATTCCTAAAAAAAGAAAAAAACGTATTTTAAAACACTGGGAATTTCGACAAAAAAAGAGTGCGATCGGAAAAAGAAAACCCTAAATTTTTTTTGTTGACAAACTCACTTGCTGGGAGTAGGATTTAGATAACTTTTTAGGCACGCTGTCTGAAAAGGGATTATAGTACGGAGATTTCAAAGCATGAAATTTCCTTTTTTATGCTCGTAAGAGGCCTCCACCTGGAAGAAAAAAGGGAAGACCCCCAAAGGGCAGTAATTAAAAAAAGAGACAGGAAAGGGAGGGAGCGATACGGAAAATTTAGCAACAGAATTGATGGAAGAGCTGAACTGTAAAACAGTATTTGAACTTCCGGTTCTCGGCGGAATTTCGGAGTCCGTGGTTGTTACATGGATCATTATGGCGGTTCTGGTTGGATTATCATTGATTCTGGTGAGAAATCTGAAGGTAGAAAACCCGGGAAAAGTTCAGTTGGCATTGGAAGCTGCAATTGACTGGGCAACGGATTTCTTTGAAGGGATCCTCGGTAAAGGGAACAAAAGATATATACCGTATCTGATCACAGTTCTTCTTTATCTGGCGTGCGCCAACATGATTGGTCTGCTTGGCTTTAAGCCGCCGACAAAAGATCTGAATGTAACAGCAGCACTTGCCGTGATGAGTATGTGCCTGATCGAATATTCAGGAATACATAAAAACGGTATGAAACATTGGGTCAAGCATTTTGCCAAACCGGTGCCGGTGGTTGCACCGATTATGATTCTGGAAATTTTTATCCGCCCATTGTCGCTCTGTATGCGACTGTTTGGTAACATGCTGGCAGGATTTGTGGTAATGGAACTTTTAAAAGCATTTGTTCCGCTGATTATACCACTTCCGATGAATTTCTATTTCGATATTTTTGATGGTCTGATTCAGGCATATGTATTTGTATTTCTGACCGCACTGTTTATGACAGAAGAACAGGAATAGAAACGGAATTTTTGAACAAATAAAAGAATAAAAAGGAGATTAGAATTATGGGAGCACTTATTGCAATTGGAGCAGGAATCGCAGTATTAACAGGTATTGGAGCAGGAGTGGGAATTGGTATCGCAACAGGAAAAGCAGTGGATGCAATCGCAAGACAGCCAGAGGCTGAAAGCAAGATCAGCAAGAACCTGATCCTTGGTTGTGCACTTGCAGAGGCAACTGCAATTTATGGATTTATCATTGGTATTCTGATCGTATTCTTCTTAAAATAAGCAAATAGAACCTGGATTATTCACGGCGTAGCCGTGAAAGTGGCTGAAAGCCACATAGTTACTATATTTTAATTGAATATTGCTTTTCACTTATCAAGTGAATAAAAAAAGAGCATCCGTTTGTGGTAAAATTAAGGTGTTCAAAGCCATTAATAATACAAACAAAGGAGCCCTTCATGAGTATTGTAAACACCTTATCACTAGAAAGCAATAGACAGATTAAAATAAATTTTGATGGAGGAGATTTATCCTCCGATGCAGGCCTGCTTCTTATCAAAGAATTCGTAAGTAAACTTGACATTGATAAACTTTTCAGTCGCTCATTTAAGACTAATGATTCTGCATCATTTAGATATCACACTGACAAGGAGAATCTCCTTCAGATAATCTATATGATTATTGCAGGTTATTTTGAAGATGATGCTTCAGATGAACTTACAAATGACCCAGTATTTAAAGCAGTACTAAATAAAGATGCTTTAGCATCACAACCTACGGTATCAAGATTCTTTAACCGTATGGATGAAGATACTTTAAACCAATTCCTTACGATTGGCAGAATACTTCGAA